>ERZ1370068.6226-contig-5222_pt1 | contig 120998 bp, 195 predicted proteins | sample MGYA00561227_ERZ1370068 | MGnify/ENA primary metagenome ERZ1370068 (study PRJEB38410, sample SAMEA6850437) | metagenome | study: Metagenomic assessment of the ecological functions of the soil: analysis of the soil microbiota associated with the...
TTGTACTTCGTTCAGTTACGTATTTGCTCCATTACGATCACGTTGCCGAGCATGAAGCCAGGCGCCCTGGAGACCGGGTTGTCGACGAGCTCGGCGCCATGAGGGATGCAGGCCATGCGCAGCCTGGCCGGGGTCAGCTCAAGCTGGCTATAGCCCTTCTGCATGGCCTCGACCGCTTTTTCGTCGATTTCGACCCCAACCCCGAAGGCCGAGGCGACAGCGTCGGTGGTCACGTCGTCATGGGTCGGGCCGATCCCTCCGGTGGTGAAACACGTAGCTGTAGCGGACCCGCAACGCGTTCACGGCGGCGGCGATCTCGGCCTCCACGTCGCGCACCACCCTCACCTCCTGAAGTGCGATGCCGATTTCAGTGAGGTAGCGGGCGATGTGGGAAATGTTCTCGTCCTTGGTGCGGCCGGAAAGGATTTCCTCGCCAGATGATGATCAGCGCGGCGGTGAACGGTGTCGTCGGTCGGAGGATTGTCGGTCATGGCCCAGGTCACTCAGCAGGAACCTTCGACCATTCACAGCCGGGCTTGCCTGCCTCGCCGGAGCGAAGCGCTTCGCGCTAGGCAGGTCCAGCGGCAATCCGCATGCGCCAGCCACGGCCGTTGCACATTGGCGCATTTCACCTTAAGTGAAGTAATCACTCATTTCCTCAAGCGTGACCGATGTCGAACCTCGAATTCGCCCGCGCCCAGGCGCGTGACACCAAGATCAAGCTGCATGGCCCTGACGCCTTCGCCGGCATGCGCAAGGCCGGCCAGCTCGTGGCCGAGGCGCTGGACCTGCTCGTCGACGAGGTCAGGCCGGGCGTGACCACCGAGGCGCTCGACGCGCTCGTGTTCGACTTTGCCATGGACCATGGCGCCGTTCCGGCGCCGCTCAACTATCGCGGCTTCCCGAAATCGATCTGCACCTCGATCAACCACGTGGTCTGCCACGGCATCCCGGACGACAGCCGCTGAAGGAGGGCGACATCGTCAATATCGACGTGACCGCTGATCCTCGACGGCTGGCACGGCGATTCGAGCCGCATGTACGCCGGTCGGCGACGATCTCGCGCGCGCGCCGAGCGGCTGATCGAGGTCACCTACGAGGCGCTGATGCGCGGCGTCGCGGCGGTGAGGCCCGGCGCCACCACCGGCGACATCGGCGCCGCGATCCAGGCTTATGCCGAAGCCGAGCGCTGCAGCGTGGTGCGCGATTTCTGCGGCCATGGCCTCGGCCGCGTGTTCCACGACCGGCCCAACATCCTGCATTACGGCGAGCCCGGCGAGGGCGTCATGCTCGAAGCCCGGCATGCTCTTCACCATCGAGCCGATGATCAATCTCGGCAAGCCGCAGGTGAAGATGCTGTCCGACGGCTGGACGGCGGTGACGCGCGACCGCTCGCTGTCGGCGCAGTTCGAGCACACGGTCGGCGTGACCGGAGACGGGATGCCAGGTGTTCACCCCTCTCCCCCAAAGGTTGGACCGGCCTCCACTCACTCGGCAATAGAGCGGCCTGAATGGGCTTCAAGGACGCCGGCAAGCCACATTATCTCGGCCATCGCGAGAGATTGCGGCGACGCTTCCCGCGAGGCCGGCGCCGATGCGCTTCATCCTTGCCCACTTCACTGCCGAGGCGCTGAACGCGCCTGAGGAGCGCTGAAGGAGTGCCCGGACTCGGCGAGGCTGCGATCACCGGAATGGAAGCTTGTGCGCGCGGCGGCGCTCAGGCTCGTGCGCGGCGGTGCTGGAGCGGCCGGTGCTCGCCTCCTGAGCCAGGTGCTCGATTATTGCCGCGCCTCGATGGGCTTCGAAGCCAGGAGCAGTTCCGCATGCTGTAGTGTCATGCCTGCTTTCTCCTTTTAGTTCAAAGTCCTACGCTCCACGTCCCCACGCATCCCTCGCTGCGTCCTTCACGACTTGTTCTCAGAGCGATTGGCCGTCCGTTGCCGGGCAACGCGCGGGACGTCTGCTCTAAGCGTGCCCCGGTTGTGCAGGCGAGCACTCGTCTGACGGTTCTTGTGTCCGGCGTGCTTCATGACGTCGGTCTCAAAGGCACCAGCGTCGTAAGCCTCGGAGATCGCCCCTGCCCTGGCATCCATGTTCCACACATTCTTAGGGCACAACCTGCCTTGTCCGCGACCTTGCGCCATGTCTGGAAAGTGAACGTCCGGTGCTTGCAGGGCTCGCCGGTGGCTCCGAGTTGATCATCGGGCAGTGCCGCCCTCGCCGAGCGGAGCGGGTTCCCACTCGCCGATCACATCTTTCTGCCGGAGAGAAAGCTCGAACTGAAGCGTAGTTGCCAGCGCGATGGAACCGAGCCCCATTGCGTGAGCCGCCACCCGAATGGCATTCATCTGATCGAACGTAAGCCGCGAACGCCTTGCTGGTGGCGTTGGGAAGCGTAGCTTGCCAAGAATGACGTCGGCTCGAAAGCAATCGTCATAACCTAGGGTCACACCGTAAGCGATCATGCGACGAACGGCGTCCATGCAGTGCTTCGCGCGCCACGGTCGCGGGCTCCCGCCTCCTTTCGGTGCCCCCCAGTTGGCGTGCCAGCGTACGAAATCGTCTCCTCTCAGCTTCCCGATCTGCCTCGCGCCCACAGCCTCGACAACGATTTTGATGCACTTCGTCTGCATCTCCTGGCTGTTCCACTTGAGACACCGCCGATAGGGCGATAGCTCATCCGCCTGATAGTGATGGGCAAGACTGCGAACGGTGCCGTCGTAGCCTACCTCCGGGAAGTGACCCTCGTTCGCCGCCCAGGCGAGCATTTGTCCCTGGACGCGATTGACAATGGGCTGCAAGCTGACCACGAGCCTCCGACGTGTTGGGGATAGTGCAGACGAACCCATGTTGGTTCGTAGCCGCGCTTCGCAAATGTCGTGACGCCCGCCTCCATCCCTCTCGATAGGTGCCGTTGCGATTGGCCTTACACTTGTAGCCAGGAGCATCCTGGGGTCGCGCGGGCTTCAGTTCCATATTTCCTTCCCGTCTGCAGATGCTGGCACACATTCTCTGCCGCAGGCCGTTCCGATGGTCGAACCACGTTTTCGTACCGCAGGCCAATAGCGACGCCCGACTAGCGCATCGATCCGTGGCAGCCCCTCGCGCTCCCACGCAGCCGCGAGCGCTGCCCAATCTTTGGCTTTGCAAGGCCCCAAGACACGGCGAGCGATTTCTTTACGCTCGGGTAGAGGCTCGTTGGCTCGGGTGCATTCCCCATCACACGCTCAGTTTCCTGTAATAATGCTTCCTCGAAGCCATTTGGAGGTATGGCTGCTCCTCCTCCCGGAAGTGCTCCAGACCAGCCTCAAGCCAACGCAGCTCCTCTAAGCCGAGACGGCGATGTTCTTCCTCATGCTTATGCTTCTAAACCGGCCCTAGGCAGAAGAGCTCCCCGACCGCGCTCATTAGACCACACTTGAAACCTTAGGATGCTCAGGCGAGTGAGCTTTTATGACTATCAATTAAACTTCGGCGCGCGGATGAGGTGCTACACTCGGTAGGCGCTCCTGATCCATTGTGCGCCCAGCATGCTCCGCCCCTCATGTCTCCAACAGCTCCCTGGCCCCCCCATCTACAGATGACGTGCTGCTCGCCGGGCGGCGCCTTGTGCGGGCGATAGCTTGCCGACTTCTCCATAAGGTCGAGCCGTGACGAGACTTACTCTCCCTTTCTTTCATCCACCTCGAGGCATCGACCAACCGGGCACCCTAGCAGGGGGTGTTCTGTTCGTTCGCTTATGTTCCCCCGAACGAACATGCAGATGTTCGGCGATGTTCGCTTGTTCGGTTGCATCACGTCAGCCAAAACCCACCTCGTCCCAAACTCCGATCTTTTTAAGCTCTTGCAGCTTCTCAAACACGCTTGAAAGCCATTCGCTTCGCGTCGTCGTTGTTCGCTTCGCATGATCATCCCCTGATTGCAGTAGTTTCTCCACAGGGTCTGGCGAACAGCCCGCGTGTTCGGTGGGATGTGGTTACAGGCGGGAGGTGCCTCTCCCGCCTCACCGATTACCTTTTGAGCCAGTTGATCTGCCCAAAGTCCTCGATGATCCCGAACGTCGTAATAGGCTCGACCTGCAGCGCTCTGGCAGAAGTCCTCGGTGCTCACTGGCCCACTTATCTAAGAAGAACTCGTGGACGCCGAACCACTTCCTAAGTTCTTCGCGGGTGGCACCGAGCAAGCGCAGCTTCTCGGCATCCTTCGCCACAGCGAGGCCGATACTTCTGGCGGTCGAAGTCGGTCTCTGCAGCGGTCGCGGGCAGGACAGAGCCCGAAGAAGGCTCGCGAGTTCGTTTTTTGCCTGCATGTCAACAGCTCCATCCGAGCGTAGGTGTTATTCGCCTTCACGCAGACGACAGCGACACTCTTTGACGGGAGTGCAGGCGAAGAACATCGATGCGCTCGATGAGCAGAGCGCAAGTCCGCTGACGGGGACGAGGCGCAGCACTCTTAGCGCCGGGATTGCGTGGCGAGGACCTATGACGTGGCCCCAATCGCAGAGCCCGCTGACGTGGGGCTCGACCGTAGAGCAGGAGTTTGAGCCCTCCCCCTCGGGGCTTACTGCCCCGATGATCTGACGTTAGAACGCTCTTGATCACCGGAGCTTGATGCAGGTGATCCGCCGAAGCGAGCCACTCACAACCATTAACATTGCACACATTTGCACTTTGTCAAATCCACGACGGCTCTCGTAAGCACACGAAGGAGCCGTCAGCGCGAAGGCGGTGCTCAACTTCACTGAAGATGCTCACGTAAAAAAAGGATGAGCACCTTCGATGCCGATGAGCATCTTTGGGCTTTTCTCGCGGAAATGTTCCGCGTCGCCGATCTCCATGCGGGTGACGTGCTTGCCATAGTGCTATTTCAGAGACTGCTGGCGTATACCCTGTTGGCCTGTACCTCCACGAACCGAGCTTCTTAGCGCCGCATTCCCTCTCACCACAACCCTTTGAGGCTCAGCTAATGGCGGACGAACGAAATGACCCACCGGCGCACACGGCCCCACAACCCGTCGCGCTAATGGCCGAGTGGCAGAAAGCATTGCAACCCTCTGTCGTGCTAATGGCTGAGTGGCAGAAGGCATTCCAACCCTCTGCCGCTCAGATGAATGATTGGCAAAAGCGAAAAGCGCTTTCTGGCGTCGATCAGTCCCAAATTGAGCGGACGCTTCCTTTTTTGGCGGTCCGCCTCGCTGGGCTCGCAGTTAAGGGAGATAGCAGCTTGCCAGTTCGCCCTTGCTCGAATGGATCGTGCAGTGTCCAGCCGGGCTCCATGGGCTCTGCCGACTTTCTCATACCGCGTACGGCGACGACGAACTCGTTGCAAAGGCTTACGGCTGGCGGCTTGCGTGCCGATCTTTGGATCGACAACCATAATATTGGGCTTCGAAAAGGAGCACTTCTGCCAGGGATCAATAAGATTGCAAACGTCGCGGGCTGACATAGTCGGCGACACGCGTCGAGCTTCCGAGATTTGGTCCGCGCCCGTAGGCGGCGACAGTCGGGCTGGCACAGGCTTGTCGGTATCTACCAACCGCGTAACCAGCAAGATGCCGCCAGCGATCAGAACGAGCGCTACCAGAGTTTTCGTCATGGCACGCTCCGCGTTCATTGTACCAAAAAGAGGGAGAGGTGGGCGGGCGACATCAAAGCGCAGGAGTGGCACTCGGATTTTTGGCCTCCCGTCAGGCACGTCCCATCATCTCATCGAGACAGGCCTCGCCGCCCAGGGGTGCGATTGCCCTCGTCATCGCAGTCGGCCCACATGTCAGGGGATCGGGGGTGTCAAGGGGAAGTTGCGGTTCCCTGGCGGAACTCACAGCGTGGCAACTCCATCGGTCCGGCCCCAAAACCTCCAAACTATTGGGCTAGTATAAAGCCTGTGGCCCACCCTTTCGGAGGAGTCCGCGATGACAACGACCCGCTTCCCAACTTTGCTAGTGCTCCCGGCGATTTTGTGGCTTGCTGCCAGTCTGGGGGACAAGAATTGTAGCATCACTCGTCCGGGTGGAGTGAAGGAGCCTGGCGTCACAAACATCAGAGGAGAATGTTGCAGCTCCTTCTACTCCAATAGCGGCAACTGGGATGACTGCGTGCCCCCAACGCCGGATCGACCGGATGGCGCAAAATTCGATACTTCAGTGTCGAAAGACTGAGGCGCGAAATCGCGAAGGTGCTCAACTCCACCGAAGATGCTCACGCAAAAAGCATGAGCACCTTCGAGATGGATGAGCATCTTCGTGGGTGCAGGGCCGTATACGACCTCCCAACTCGTCCAACATTTCTGATAAGCGACGACCCTTACGGATGGCTCGCGGAGCACCCGCAATAACGCTTCCCGTCACTAGACAACAAAGTCCCGCAAAATTCATCGCCTTCGCATCGTCCGTGGCAAGTCCCAGGCATGCCACGACATCCAGCGCCATCGTCATCAGAGGTCGTGCAATCGGGAAAGGATTCGGGGCAAAAACGCTGAGAGCCGGGCTGGAACTCGTTCCATCTCCTGGGCCAAAGCAGCAGGCGCTGCCATTGCCAAGGTCGCGCCAGCAACGACGACGCCCAACAACAATCCTCCTATACGCATTCAATCGTCCCCTGTTCGGGTGTGAAGCTCAATCGCCCCTAGGGTATAGCTCCGTTTTCGCACCCTCCGCGAACATAGAGGCACCTTCGACGTCGCTCCGAAGATACTCAAATCCACCGAAAAACGCTTCTGAGGAGCGCAGAAAGCGCATTAACGGCAAACGCCAGCCTGCTGAAATTGATTAGCTATTTACGATGAAAAAGTGCAGCTTAGCGCACGGGCTCCCTTCTTGTCTTTCGTTGGAGTGGACCATGACGGGTAGTCCCAAAGAGTGCCGTGCTCACGCGATGGCTTGTTCGCGTCTGGCAGAAACTCTGCCGGATGGACGTTCGCGTCAGATGTTTGCCGCCATAGCCAAGAGCTGGCTTGAACTTGCTAACTGATGTGGAAAACTCCCAGGCGCTCCTGGATACCTGTTCGGACTTGAGCCAGCCTTACCGCTTCGCCTCACGCACTGTCGATTACGGGCCTCGTCGCCGTGGGTAGTTCTTCACTTGTCGGCGGCTTTACGCAATTGCGAGGGAGGAATGCCAAACTTTGCACCATGGTACCGACGTGAAGAATATGCGCTCATGCGGGAAATCATGGATGATGGTGAGACGCTTCCGCTCTCGTTCGATGAGTGGGAGAAAAATGCCGAAAGCGAACGGGCGGTCGCAAAGCGCGAGGGAGTGAGCATAATACCCGTGCTTTTCGCTCCTGATGAATTTTTCGCGTTCTGCAGAGAGAAGAAAATCTCACCCAACCGCGCGACCGCCGCAGCATTCGCCGGTAGCCGAGGGGCGGCGAGCTATTCTATGGGTCTGTGATTGGTTTCACTGGCTGGTTGGCAGTGCAGCCATCCCTGATTTTGACAGCGGGTTTTCAGGCTCTGCTCGGTCGGTCGACGGTGTGGCTGATAAAGCAGGAAGCCCCGACCGCATGACCAGGGCCGAGGCTTCTAGCACTTGCGTCAGATAGACCCGTGTTGGCGCTTGGGGTCACGCCCGGGGACAGGGGCCGTTATCCTACTCGCTACAGCGGGAGATGTTCCGGGCGCGGGTTTATCGGCTGATTTCAAGCGCTGGCGGTTCTCTGATGCTATACGGTCATCAGGGACAAACGTGGCGATTAGAGGAGTATTGGCGGTTGAACCAGACCTTTCATGTATTCGGGCCTGTATTGATAGGCGCTCTCCTCCTCGCCCTTCCTGATCTGGCTCTTGCGAATTGGTGGATCGTTCGCGCATCCGATAAACAGTGTCTCGTCGTCGATATAGAACCAACCGGGCAAGGATGAGAGCGTCACCAGGATTGGCAGGATGGTTTACCCCACGCGCGAGGAGGCTGAAGCCGAAGTTAAGCGGCTCTGCAAATAGTGAAGCGACCTCAACGACCAGAACCCGGAACCCTAGTCGGGCAACCACCGCCTCAAAGACCGAATGAACATCTGCCAGACGCCTTCCAGGTACGAGAGCGAGATCGATACGCTAGTCGTGCTCTTGCCTATGTGATTTTACTTAATGGGGCGGCGGCCCTCATCCTAGTGACGGCACTGGCTTTTGCTCCTCAATCCGCATCCGATCCTCGCAGGCTCACCTGGGCCATGTTGGTGTTCGGCTCCGGTGCATTAGCGGGACTGCTGAGTTCCTTACTTGCATACATCGGTCGAACTGCAATGGCGTCAAGCTATCTCATCGTGCAGGACGTATTGCGCGTAGGTGCGATTATCGCGGCTGTTGGCTCCGGTGCGGCATTCTTGACGGGCCTTAACATAATGGCACTCATGGTCCCAGAGGCTTCCAGTACTCGCCCGAAGAGTAAGCCTCAGGATCAAACCCCAGCCCCGACAGCTCCGGCCCACGTTGTACCTCAAACCACTCGCGCCACCAGTACGAGCGTGCAGCTCCTCGACGTCCTCAAACAGGGCGACAGCGCGATCCCCGTATTGGTGCTTGGGCCGAGGTGACGTAAGGCGCTCCGTCCGAAATGGCTCCCAGGTGAGAAACGGTAGTGGCCAGAGAAAGCGAAGCAAGGCGGCGGGACAAACTCAGCGCGATCAACCGCGAGCTGGGAGCAATGTCCGATTGGGAACTTGAGCGCGGCCTCGCATCATCCCTCGGCTTCGATCACGACCGAAGGAATGTAGCCAACCGCATCCTCAGGGAGCGATATGCCGGGTCGGAGGCGAGGCGTCGCTCTCTGGATAATGGCGATAGCGGCAGGGGCGGGCCTGATCGCGCTGCTTGAATGAGCCTGGAGTCGCTGCCTCGCGGCCTCCCGCGATGACGCGTCGTTCCTGTTCCGTTGCCCTACACGGGCAGATGGCCACGGGGAGATGGTCGAACAGTGGGACGACGCCCACAACCTGTATAAAGCCACGGCTGCAACCAGCGATCCTCTGGGCGGGAGAGATGGGAAACGCACGATACGCGAAGCGTTTGACCGATGGAAAGGCGCACTTGATTGATCTGGACAAAGCAAACAAACCAGGTCGCACGCCACCGCGCTCACGCGCGTGTCACGAGCATGGAAGACCTAATTGCCGAAACACCCGCTGACGACATAGAGGGCGTCGGCATCAAACTGGCGCTGTACGTCTAGCATGAGCGGCGTCGATCCCGAGACGGCAGACAGTGCGGTCGAGCAAGTCTTGTCAGCCTATAAGGATTGCGTTCGCGTTCTCAGGTCGTGACCTCTTGGCCGAGGTCAAGAGCTTGATGCCAGCATGTCAGCAGGGCGTGTGAAGAATGCGAGGGCGCGTCCGGCCTAACGCGCTTTCGCGCTCCATCCCGAACAGGCCGCGACGAGGTTCGAGCATCCGCTACCAGACGCTGATTAGCTTCCGCTTGCGCCCGCCAAGCGTCCCGATCCTTCCGAACGTCCTCGAGCTGCTCCCGCATGAGTTCAGCCATGTCCTTCAGTGCGGCGATCCGTGCTTCCAAGATTGCCATTTCAGTCTGTGCCACGCCGGTTGCGTGGTGGTTCATTTTGCCGTTCCCGCCCGTTGCGTGGAACGGAAACACGCGATGGAGTTCAGCAGCATCGATCTGAAACTCGCCAGTGTCGGTGCGTTTGAACGAGACGCGACCGGCCTTGCAGGCTCGCCAGATGGTGGACTTAGAGACGCCTGCGGTCTTGGCAGCTTCCGATAGGCTCAGCATGGTGTCCTCTCCCCGTTGCGAGTGCCAAGGCAACGTTGCTGTAAATGGCTTAAGGATAGGTTTCCTGGCCTCAGTCGCGTTGGCTGAAACATCGCGTCGCAACGGCGCAAACTTCTCGGCAATGCCTGTTTCCGTGGCTGGCTTCCGGCATGGCGTCCCTCCTCGTTGCGTGGTGTGCCAACGCAACGTTGCCAGCAATGACTTAGGGTTCCGCCTTGTGCAAGAAAGCGAATTTGCGCGCTCTCAATGACGCGCGCCTGCAAAATCAGGCACTTGTCTCAGTTCCGCAGTCTCTCGTACTGGATCGACCTTGTTGCCGGTCAGGTCTTGGGCACGCATTCCCGAGGGTTAGCGAGGTAAACCCTTTAGGTCGTGCCTACGTGCGATGCTATGTGCGGCTCCTGCATCGTTTCGCGCAGCGGCAACCTGCGATCAGCATTCCTATAAACTAAATTCCGTAAACTTCCTTCTGAGATCATGAAACGTCGCTACAAACCATTGCTCTGATTGTGTAGGGGAAGCCAAACCCCATTTGAGCGACGAAGACGAACTGGGTCTCCAGCTCCGGCTTCGTTTTCATCCCGCACGCAGCTCAAACTCTTCAGGCCAAACGTCAAAGTGTTCCACTAAGCTGCCTGCGTCATCAAAAGTTCGGCGGGATCAAGTGGCCGTGCGATAGCAGCAAAGTCTTTATGGTTGAATTGCCTTCCGCCATGACTTTTGTTTCGAGGTACACGTTCCGCAAGTTGATACCCTTAAATGCGCGTTTGACCCGGTCAGTGCATGACCATAGGGCCGAGCAGCTGCGAAATTGCAGCCTCCTTCCAGGCCCCGTGTCGTCCTGAAGATCTCAACGTTTCGCTGAAGTTCCTCGTTCAGTCGTGCTTCGATGCTTCAGACGCCTGTGAAAAAGATCAGACCCAGGATTGCTACGAAACGACGGAGCTGCTTATCAATGCAGTGGCTGCCAGATTGACAGAGTTCGATCATAGACCCCTCCACGACAGTGGCGTCAGCGCGGCTCAAAGTCGCTTTAATCCGAAGACGCTCTGCCACTGCACGGACAAAATCAATCACCCTCCATAAGGCCGCATCAGTTAGCTTCTTGGAGGCTGGATTAGTACAAACGAAGCGACTGCCCAGTTTTCAGATTTCGGTACCCGCGGCTAAATGCGGCTAGATAGGAACACAAAACCGCCGACCCAAAATTGAGTACACGGCCTCACGCCACCTTGCCCATGCAGGCTATCCCTTCTTCGGCTTGCTTGCTTTCGCTGTTGACTTGACTTGCTTGCGCTCCTTTGGACCCGACCTTCGGCCTCAAGTTGCCTCTTTCGCGGCTTTGGTTGTCGCCGCTGCCATTCGCGTTTCTGATCTGAGCGTTAGCGCAAGCAGGCTGGTCCTTGTGTGTCGCTTTGCGCTGGCTCACTCGGCGCTTCATCTCCTTCGCCTTGTGCGTACTCGGCATGGGGTCCTCCTGAGATTTGGCCCGCGTCTTCGAGAGCTGATGATTGAGCGCCTTCAGGTGCCACTTTCTCTCCACCATTGATTTGCGAGCCTCGTGTAGCTTGCGGACCAGTGGGTCTGGGCGGCGGGGAGTGGAAGGTGTCACAGGTGTAAGGCGTAACAACGGGCGGCTCAGTCCGCGCAGTTTCCTTGCCTGGGCTACTCGGTGTTCGCTCAGGCATGACCCACCAGCATGCGTCTCTTCGGAGACTACTTCTAACGCACCCCATGGGCTGCCGTAGACCTTCCATTGGCTCCCTGCAATACTGCCTGTATGCCCTACGACCCTTGGGGTCGCCTGGGTACTTCACCTTTGCTGCCTCACGGCATCCACTACGAGAAGCATCAGCCGGGTCGATTGCAGGGAAGTGCGGCACCAGCCAACAGGCCAGTAACAGCGGAAGCCAAAAGCACTTTCTTCCACATCGACATTCTCCCTTCCAATAATGAGACTACAACGGAAGCATCGACCTGCGTGTTCCATACGGCGGCCAGAACCAACTCTACGCGGTCGGCTACCCGGGAACAACACACTCGGCGGCGCATGAACGAACAGTGGCTGGCGTTTCGACCGCGAGCGTTAGGAGGCGTTCTTGAAATGCGAAGGTGCTCAGCTCCACCGGAGATGCTTTCACACGCAAAGCTACGAGCACCTTCGCAAGCAACGGGCATCTTCAGGAGTTGATCACCGAGGCTCTTTGCCTTCGATGGGAACGCGGCGGCGATCGGTTTGCGCGAGTTATCGGGCTCTCAAAGTGAGCCAGCAAAGCGGATACCTCAGCCATGGCCTTCGTATTTGAAGGAGACTTTGACCTTGGTGCGGTAGAGCTCAACCTTGCCGTTGCGGATAGTCATGTCCTTCGTCACGACCTCCGCTATGCGCAGCTCGCGCAGATGTTCTCCGGCCTGCTCGATCACGTTCTTGGCAGCGTCTTCCCAGCTTTCGGTGCTGGTGCCGATGAGTTCGATAACGTCGTAAACGCTCTCGGGATGGATAACCTTGTGACTACTCTCGGGCATGAGCGAATTTCCTCCTCCACCAACACGCTGCCCCCGAGCACCGATCCTACGCCTAAGATGACATTCTGTCCGGCTGAAACGACGCCGCTCAATCGCAAGCGGGTTCCTTTATCAGCGCGAAGGTGCTCAACTCCACCGAAGATGCTCACGTGAAATCATGAGCATGGCCTTCTTCCATATCGGCCCGGTGATGTGGGGCCCCTCTACCGCCTCTTTTGGTTTAGCATCAAGGGTTAGGAAGAAGCACGTGCTTCCTCCTACTTTGCGGCTCCGGTGCCGCGTGCGTCCTCCCTAGGCCGGGGCCGCCTTTGCGGCGACCCTCCTTCTTCATATGACTGTCGGCGGACGCCAGCAATGCTTCTCAGGTCACCGGGGCTACTGAGATTGCGCAAGTCGCGCGCATGTCACCGCATGCAACGAGCCCGAAAGGGCTGAGTGATGCATATTCGAGTCGAGCGCGTACAGGGACCGACCATGCGACATCCCCACAATCCACGCTGGCAGGAAAGGTATCGAGGATGCAGTGAGAGAGGCGTTATCAGGATCGTATGGGCCAACAAGTCGATGACAAGCTGAACACACCATGGATGTGGTGCGCGTAATCTGTAGCTACGCCGCCAAGTGGATGAGAAGACCCACATCGCTGGACGCGAGAAAGACACCGAAGAATCTTGCGACAGGATGATCCAGATAAGCCCATCCGCAGCCGCCGCCGAGTGTCTTCGTCGCAGAGAGATCGCTCACTGGCAAGACCTTTGACGAAAGCGGGTGAAGGTGAAATGAGACGAGATCGGAAAAAACGGAGCGGATGTCCGACGCTGCTATCCCAGAAGATGCTCACGTATCAAACATGAGCACCTTCGATACAATCTTCACTTATCGCTGGATCACGACAATCCGGTCCATCACCGTAAGCATCAGCGCCGAGACAACGAAAGTCAGATGAATGATCACAAGCCAAAAGAGTTTGTCATTTGAAACCACGCTTACGTTCATAAAGGCTTTAAGCAGATGGATGGATCGAGATGGCCACAATCGACGCCGCCACTTTGATCTTGAGCGATCCTGCATCGAGTTTGCCGAGCCATGCCAGTGATTTTTGCACAGCTCCAATGTCGAGCTTCGATACGAAGTTCTCGTAACCGCTCAACATGACCATGACGATCAAACTTCCAACGAGGGTCAAGTCAACGAGTGTCAGTGCACCTAGGATCAAGTCCACCTCCTCGCCTGTGGCTGCACCGGCAAAAGATGTAAGAGTTCTCGAAAGAAATAGACTGAGAACAAGGATCAGCAGCAGTCCCAATCCCACGTACAGCGGTACGAGAAGCCAGCGGAGCGAGAAAAGACCATTCTCCAGATAGTACTCAATGATGTGCACCGACCCCTCTTCTGTGGTCGGGGTTTCGCCCTGCGTCGCCATTTCTTCCCTTTCCATGGTTGATCGAGGGGCTGTGTCGGTACAACCCTCGCTGCTAACAATGTGGATAAAGAGCCGCAAGCTCCTTACCGCGAAGATAGATGACCTTCTGCGTTAGCCCGCCTCGCTTCTTGATCCAGGCGCGCACCCCCGCGGGATAGGAGGCGGTGACGGTACGGGTGGCCTCCGGCGCGCGCGTCGTCTGACCGGTGCGGGGGTAGAACCATCGCGGGGCATGGAAGCCGAGCACCGCCCGCCGCGTGACGCAGATACGATTGCGGGGATCGTGCTCAGCACCAGTGTGCAAGCGGATAGGCAAGGTCCGTCGATGATGACCCGCTCGCCGGACTGCCGCACGCGGGCAAAGGCAGCGAGATAGGCATCGACCGCACCACCCGGGCTCGACACGATGCGCACATCCGCTCGCGCAGGCAACACGGACAACAAGGCCAAGACAACAACCATCCCAACACCAAAAGCTATGCGTCCTGTCCAGAGGCTGTGGATGACCGAGCCATGGATTTCACCTTCAAGATAGCCGTAAATTATCACGGTATGCGGCGCCTCTCGCACTAAATGGAGGGGTGATATGAAACGCACGCTACGCGATGCTTTTGACCGATGGAAAGACGCACTGATTGATCAGGACAAGCAAACAACCCAGGCCGCCCGCCACCGCGCTCACGCGCGTGTCACGAGCATGGAAGACCTAATTGCCGAAACACCCGCTGACGACATCGAGGGCGTCGGCATCAAGCTGGCGCTGTACGTCTATATGAGCGGCGTCGATCCCGAGACGGCAGACAGTGCCGTCGAACAAGTCTTGTCAGCGTACAAGGATTGCGTTCGCGTTCTCGGTCGTGACCCCTTGGTCGAAGTCAAGAGTTTGATGCCAGCATGTCAGCAGGGCGTGTGAGGACGATGTGGCAATCTGGCTTGTGCCGGTTCAACACTACAGTCCAGCAACCGCAACTATCTGACGAGGCAAGGTCGTGCTGGCATCCTTGCGGTGCCAAACGCCTTCGACGCGACGCTTCGCTCCGGTACCTGAAACACGCACACTAGAGAAGCCCAATGCGCGAAATTTTCTTGCGATCAGCGCGTTGTCGGCTAATCGCTCGACCGAGTTAAGGGCGAGGGTCGCGCAGTATCGCTTTCCTTCGCGGACCGTAAATTCTCCTGCGAAGCTCGCGCTGCCAAAGCTGGCGGTGATAGCAAAAGCCGCAATAGCTTTCAGCAAAATGCGAAAGGTCTTGTTGGTCATTGCGGACGTCCTCTAGCTTTTGGGATGGCAGCGGCCTCCCAGTAGGGGGTCGACTGGGCGAAGAGAACTGTAATCCTGCCGGCGCCGCCCAAATAAGGCGACTGTCGCCAATCTAGAACTTGGGGTGCACTGGAGTATTGCCTCGCGAAGCTGATACCGATTTTTCGCTGGGTGTCGATTTAATCGGTAGTGCCCCCGTTCCTCGAAGACACGTGCCGCGTCTGGCGCAAATCGGACCTAATTCACTGGTCGCGACAAAGTGCGAAAGGACGTTTCGATGATTTTGGCCGAGGACGCGCCATCTGTAAAATCAAGCGGTTGTCCCAGTTCCGCATCCTGTTCCTCGACAAGCGCAACCAGATCATCGCCGACGAGGTGCAGCAGAAGGGCACCGTCGATCACACCCCGGTCTATGTGCGCGAGGTGGTGAAGCGGGCGCTCGAGCTGTCGGCGACGGCGATCGTGCTCGTGCACAATCACCCCTCAGGCGACCCCATCCCGTCGCGCGCCGATATCGAGATGACCAAGCAGATCGTGTCGTCGGCCAGAATCTCGGCATCGTGGTGCATGACCACATCATCGTCGGCAAGCAGGGCCATGCGAGCTTCCGCGGCCTCGGGCTGATCTAGTTCGGCTGAGGCTGAGGCGGAGTCTTCGGCTGATCGGTCGATTGGTCCTGCGGCTTATCCTTTGGCTTGTCCTTGTTCTTGTCCTTGTTCTGCCCTTGCCCTTATCAGCCGATTTGTCAGGCTGATCCGGCGACGGCGCCTTGGGGGCGGCGGTTTCCTTCCCGACGACTGCGATCCGCGCACGAGCTTCCAGGAATCGGGGCGGTCGCAGTTCGCCATCACCGGCGGCTTGTTGTTGTCGGCAAAGACGAGGCAATTGCCCCTGCCCACATATTGCAGCTTGTAGACGCTATCGGCGCTGAGCTTCTCTTTCAGCTCGTGCCTGAGATCGACAATGTCGGTGCTGAGGCTGAGCAAGGTCTGCTCAAGATGCGCGATATGGGCGTACAGGCAGGCCATCCGCTCGCCGGGATTGGCAATCGCGTCGCAGTTTTGAAGGTCGCCGAGCGCGCGCGCCGGAGTTGCCGCGAAAGCTTACGCAAAATGTGGTGACAATGATCGCTCCAAGCCTACGCATGTCCGCGCCTCCTCGATTCTCTCTTGGGTCAAGCCCCATCCATTGCCAGAGGATCGTCGCGGCGCAAGCCGAATATCTTCCGCGCTAAAGGCGGAAGATGTCGGCGCGGCCGATTGACGAGAGAGAGCTTTAAGCCGGCGGCGGTCCAAACACGAGGACCGCGTTCAGGCCCCCGAAGGCGAAGGAGTTGGACATGGCGTAGTTGACGTCGCGCTTGCGCCCCACATTCGGGGTGTAGTCGAGGTCGCATTCGGGATCCACCTCGTCGAGGCCGACCGTCGCCGGCACGAATTTTTCCTCGATGGCCTTGACCGCAGCGACCGCTTCGATGCCGCCGCCGGCGCCGAGACAATGGCCGTGCATGGATTTGGTGGAGGAGATCGAAAGCTTGTTCGCGGCGGTGCCGAACACGCGCTTGATGGCGCGGGTCTCGTTGATGTCGTTGACGGCGGTCGCGGTGCCGTGCGCGTTGATATAGTCGATATCGCTCGGGGACACGGCAGCATCGTCAAGCGCCATCTGCATGGCCATGGACGCCCCGTCGATCGAAGGGTTGACCATGTCGGCGGCGTCCGCCGTCATGCCGTAGCCCATCAGCTCGGCGAGAATGGGAGCGCCGCGGGCCTTGGCGCGCTCGTATTCCTCGAGCATGAGAATGCCTGCGCCCTCGGCGAGCACGGTGCCGTTCCGCCTCTTGGCGAAAGGAAACAGTCCGTCGGGGCTCAGCACCCGCATCGCCTGCCAGGCGCGGGTGGCGCCCCAATTCAACGAAGCCTCGGCGGCGCCGGCAATGCCGAAATCGACCAGGCCCTCGCGGATCATGCGGTAGGTCAGGCCGATCGCGTGCGTCGCGGTTGCGCAGGCGCTCACCACGCCGAAGGTCGGGCCCTTGATGCCGTATTCGATGCTGACATGGGCTGACGCCGAGCTGCCGATGGCCTTGAGCAGCGTCAGCGGATGGGTGGCGCGCTTATTCTCCTTGAACAGCATTTTGTAGGAAAATTCGAGCGTGGTCAGGCCGCCGACGCCAGAGCCGATGATGCAGGCCGAGCGGTAGCTCTCATTGTCCTTGAGCGGCAGCTCGAGCCTCGACTGAGCGACGGCTTCCTGCGCGGCGCAGCCGGCATATTGCGAATATTTGTCGGCGAGCATGAGCGGCTTTGAGTGCAGCCGCTCCTTCGGATCGAAGTCGGGGATCTCACCGGCGATGGTGATGTAGAGATCCTCGGTGGAGAAGCTTTGGACTTGGCGAATACCGCACTCGCCCGTTCTTGAGCGCCGCCCAAAAACGATCCACGCCAGTGCCCAAAGGAGTAACCACGCCCTGGCCAGTGACCACGACGCGGCGGCGCCCATTAGAATGTGTCATACCAGCTAATGTAACTCCGGAGATTTCAATGCCCAGGGAGGTCCCGGGCGGAAAGGCCTGTCAAGCGGCTGCGCCCGAAGCCTTCGTCTCTGCGATAATGCTCTTCACGCGATCGACGACGGATCCCACCGTCGCGAACGCCTCTACCTCTTCATTCGCATTATAGGGGATCTCGATCCCGAATGTATCTTCAATATCGAACACGATAACCGCGAGATCAAGCGATTCGATCTCAAGCTCGCTCAAGGGTGTTTCGAGCGTGACCGCCTTCGACGGGTCCTTCATGTTCTTACGCAAAATCTCGATGATCTTGGTAGCCACATCGTCCATATCGCTCTCCCTGCCCCGTTTGCGGGGTCCGTGTCCAAAGGCCCTCCCGCTAATTCATAGCGTTACCGAGGGCAAGTCAGGTATTGGAATAGACTTAAAAACTAGCCGAGTCTACGGCGTCCTTGCTCGATTCAGCCGCCCATTGCGGGCTCTCATCGCCAACAAAATTGGCCTTTTTGGCCTACCGCGCCACGGTTTCAGCATAATCGCGAAGCCTGTCCGCCGGACCGCGTCGCCCGACGTTCGGCTTCCGGCCGTGATATAGTAGGGGTCGATTCTTGGTGAATGAGAGGCCCTGCGGCCAATTGCCTCAATTTTTCCGCCGCTTCCCGGCCAGTTAACCGGAAAGAGGCTAAAAAGACGCTAAAGCGGCACCTGCGTCATGGCTAAACCCGAGTTAACCCCAACGCGTTCGCGGGCCGGCGCAAAGATTTCCGGCGGCGATCTGTCCGTGGCTCAAGGCCTACCCCAAGGACATCGACTGGGGCATGGAAATCCGGCCGGTCCTGCTCACCGAGCCTGCTCGATGCCGCCGTCGCGGCCTATGGCTCGCGGTCCTGCACCTATTTCATGGGCAAGAGGCTGAGCTTTGCCGAAATCGGCCGTCTCTCGGACCAGGCGGCCAAGGGCCTGCAGGCGCTCGGCGTCGGCGAGGGCGTGAAAGTGGGGCTCTTGATGCCCAACTGCCCGACCTTCGTCGTCTTCTATAACGGGATCCTCAAGGCCGGCGGCACGGTCGTCAACTTCAATCCCCTGTACAGCCAGGAGGAGATCGAATTACAGGCCCGCGACAGCGGCGCCAGGATCATGGTGACGCTCGATCTTGCCGTCACCTTCGACAAGGTCGAGGCGCTGCTCGCGAGCGGCGCCCTCGACAAGGCGGTGGTGGCGAGCTTCGCCTCGCTTCTGCCGAAGCTCAAGGCGGTGGGCATGAAGCTCCGCCGCGGACCGAAGCTCGCCCAAATCGGCAAATCGCCGCAGAAGGCCAAGATCGTCGCCGAGAATGACCTGCTTGCCAATGACGGCGACTACCGGAGGCCCGCGATCGGCACCGATGCGATCGCCGTCCTGCAATATACCGGCGGCACCACGGGAACGCCCAAGGGCGCCATGCTCACGCACGCCAATCTCTCCATCAATGTGAAGCAGGTGATGGCCTGGCGCGGGCAAACGATGCATGCGGGCGACCGGATCATCGGTGTCCTGCCGCTCTTCCACGTGTTCGCCATGACCACGGTGATGAATTTCGGCATCGGCCAGGGCATGGAGATGATCCTCTTGCCGCGCTTCGAGCTGATCGAGACCTTGAAGCTGATCACCAAGCTCAAGCCGAAAATGATGCCGGGCGTGCCAACGCTGTTCAACGCCATGCTGCAGCACCCGCGGATCCGCGATTTCGATCTCACCTCGCTCGAGTTCTGCATCTCCGGCGGCGCCGGGCTGCCGATCGAGGTGAAGCGCGGCTTCGAGGCGATGTGCAGCTGCAAGCTGACCGAAGGCTACGGTTTGAGCGAAACCTCGCCGGTCGCGGCCTGCAACCCGCACGACCGTCCGCCGAAGGAAGGATCGATCGGCCTGCCGCTTCCAGGCACCGAGTTCAGCATTCGCTCGCTCGAGGACCCGAACGTCGAAGTCGAACGAGGCGAAGCCGGCGAGATCTGCATTGCCGGGCCGCAGGTCATGGCAGGCTATTGGAACAAGCCCGAGGAAACCGAGAACGCATTCGTCGGGCGGTTCTTCCGCACCGGCGACGTCGGCTACATGGACGAAGAGGGCTTCATCTTTATCGTCGACCGCATCAAGGACATGATCAACGCCTCGGGCTTCAAGGTCTATCCGCGGCGGATCGAGGATGTTCTCTACGAACATCCGGCGGTCGAGGAGGTGACGGTGATCGGCATTCCCGATGCCTATCGGGGCGAGGCGCCGAAGGCCTTCGTCAAGTTGAAGGAGGGAGAGCGGGCCACGCAAGCGGAGCTGCTCGAGTTCCTCGAGACCGAGGCTGTCAAAGATCGAATTGCCGGCCGAGATCGAGTTCCGCGATCAGCTCCCCAAGACGCTCGTGGGCAAGCACTCTAAGAAAGAGCTCCGCGCCGAGCGGGCGGCGAAGAGCCGATCAGCTCTAGGTGAGAGAGCGATCGCCTAGTAGCGCGGCCGAAGCCAGGGCAGAACCTCCTCAGGCTCCTTTGGCTTCACCTTCGGCTTTGGCTTCACCGCGACCACGCGCGGCTCTCCCGCTGCGGAGGCGGACTCGGAGGCATCGGCCGACAGCGTCCTCGGCTTCGGCTTTGGCTTCGCGGCGGGAGGCGGGGCGGGCGCGACGTCGTCGACGCTCGCCTCGTTGACCTCAGGCTCGGGCGCGGCACCCACGGGCGACGGCGTGGCCGCCACGGGAGCAGGCTTGGTCATCACTATCATGCTCGAGACGTTCTCGCCGGTGAGCGGCAATGGATCGGGGTGACTAGTCGGCGTGGTGACCAGCCCAAGCCCGACGGCGTTATGCTGGGAGGTGGCCGGCGACGTCGCTCTTTGCTTGGGGGAGCCACTGAGACCCTAGCCTCGACGGTTGTCGCTTCCGATGACGGGCCCACGGCAAGCGGCTCGGTGATCGGCTTCGGCGCCGACGGTTCGGCGATCGGCTCTCGCGTGGCTTCCACGATGGGCGCAGGCTCCGGCATGGACTTCGGAGCCATATCCATGGGCGACCTTCGAAGCCATATCCATGGGCGCCTTCGGAGCCATATCCATGGGCGGGGGTTGTGTTGCCTTGACCTCGATCGGTTTCTGCCCCTCGGGGGCAGCTGGGCTCGGCGGGCTCGGCCGGCGCCTTCACTTCAATTGGCTCGGGTTCGGCCTCAGTGGGCGGAAGCTTGGACCGGGTCCAGTATTTCTCGCCGCAGAGCAGCCAGGCCTTGCAGCCCTTGAGCACGATCTGGTTGCGCGAAACGAGCGTCACCTTGACGTCGGTATAGATCTTTCCCTCTTCGGGATTGTAGACGCTGCCCTGCCAGGTGCTCAGATCGATCGCCACCATGTTGGAGAACAAGGCAAGGCCGATGATCGGCCGATCGCGCATCGAGGTATTCTCGTTCCGGGCGTCATGCAGCGGCCGCCCGCGCGAGATCATTGGGGTCCCTCAGCCAGACGATCTTGCTGCAGATGCCGCGGCCGCATTTCTTCACCTCCATCTTCGCCGATCCGTCATCCTTGGCCCAAATGCCGGATGGGTCGGCGGCGGAGGCATAAGAGGGCACGCCGGCCGCCAGAAACAGGGCGGCCAGAGCTCCGATGGCCGGGGCGAATGTGCGATGCTTCATAAAAGCACCCTCCTCCAAAACTGTCGCGCCGACGGCGCAAAAGACGCCGCCGATATTTAAGCTTACGCCCCCGGTTCCTAATCAGGCCTTTATAAGGCCATTGTATGGCTCCGCGGCCCGCGGTCTACCCCAGCTCATGGCATTGTCCCCTGGGCCGGCCGGTCCGAGCCCGGTGCTTCCAGGATCGCCGCGACGCCCATGCCCCTGCCGTGCAGACCGAAATCAAGCCGCGACGGCCGCCTTCAGTATGCAACAGCTTGGCGAGAACTGCCAGGATGCGTGCGCCGGTCGCGGCGAAGGGATGGCCGAAGGCGATGCTCGAGCCCTTGACGTTGAGTTTTGCCCTGTCGATCGAGCCAAGCGCCCGATCTCGACCCAGCCGGTTGCGGCAATAGTCGTCCGATTCCCAGGCCTTCAAGGTGGCGAGGACCTGGGCCGCGAAGGCTTCGTGAATTTCATAAAAATCAAAGTCTTGTAGTGTCAGGTTGCTCTCTCTTCAGGAGGTCGCTGACGGCAACGGTCGGGGCCATCAGAAGCCCCTCGCCCGCCACGTAGTCGACGGCGGCGGTGCGCCCGAGCGTCAAATAGGCCTGCACCGGAATGTCGCGCGTCGCCGCCCATTCCTCGGAGGCAAGCAGCACGGTTGAGGCGCCGTCGGTGAGCGGGGTGGAGTTGGCGGCGGTGATGGTGCCACCTGCCCGGTCGAAAACAGGCTTCAGCTCCGCCATCTTCTCAAGCGAGATATCCTCGCGGAGATTGTTGTCGCGGAACACCCCGGCGCAGGGAATGACCAAGTCGTCCATGAAGCCCTGGTCGTAGGCAGCGGCCGCCTTCTTGTGGCTTTCATAGGCGAGCAGGTCTTCAGCTTCGCGGGTGATTCCCCATTCCTTGGCCATCAGCTCGCAATGCTCGCCCATGCCGAGCCCGTGCGCGGCTCCGAGGTGGAGGGCGGCTGCGGGGCAAGCTCCGCCGGGGTGAAGCCTTTGAACACGGCAAGCTTCTCGCCGAAGCTTCTCGCCCGAGAGAGCTGCACCAGCCGCTGAGCGAAGCTCCGCTTGAACACGATCGGCGCATCGCTCGTGGTGTCGGAGCCGAGCGAGATGCCGCATTCGATCTGGCCGGTGGCGATCTTGGCGCCAAGGCCGAGCGCGCCTTGCAGGCTCGTGCCGCAGGCCTGCATCATGGTGATGCCTGGCGTGGTAGGTGCCAGCGCGCTGCCGATCACCGCCTCGCGCGCGAGGTTCCAGTCCTTGGCGTGGGTGACGACGGCACCGCCGACCACCTCGTCGATATGCGCGCCGTGCAGCGAGAACCGGTCGATCAGGCCGGTGAGCGCCGCCGTCAGCATGTCGAGATTGGACAATTCGGCATAGGAAGTATGCGAACGGCAGAACGGGATTCGTACCCCGCCGAGCACCGCGACACGCCGCATCCCTGGTTCCTTCATGATGGCTTGAAGACTCCTCGCCGCTCACGCCGCCTGCGCCGCGGTGGCACCGGCCTCGAGGCTGCGGCGGTAATGCAACGGCCCGCCGCGGAAAGGCGCAAAGCCGGTGCCGAAGATCACGCCGGCATCGACGTGATCGGCGTTGGCCACGATCCCATCGGCAAGCGCGCGCTCGCATTCGTCGAGCATGGGCTTGATCAGCTCGCGGCCCAAACGATCGAGCTCGGCGGCGTCGTAGGTCGCTTCCTCGCGCTTGGGCTTGCCGTTCTCCCACACGTAGAAGCCTTCGCCGGCTTTCTTGCCGAGCTTGCCGGCGCTGACCAGCCTGGACAGCGGATTGTCCTGCGGCGTGCCCGAGCCAAGCTGCTCGCCGACCTTACTGGCGATGTCGAGTCCGACCAGGTCCATGAGCTCGAGCGGCCCCATCGGCATGCCGAATTTGAGCGCGGCCTGATCGATCTTGTCGCGCGGCGTTCCTTCCGCGTAACGGCGCACCGCCTCCATCATGTACAGGGTCAGCACGCGATTGACGAGGAAGCCGGGGCAGCTCTTCACGATCAGGGGCAGCTTCTTGATGGCGGTGACGAAGGCGGTCGCCTTGCGCACCTCCTCCTCACGCGTCCTCTCCCCGCGCACCACCTCGACCAGCGGAAGCTGCGCCACGGGATTGAAGAAATGGATCCCGACGAGCCGGCCGGGATCCTTCAGCGGCCTGGCGATGTCCTCGAGGCTGAGCGATGACGTATTGGTGGCGAGCACGGCGCCCGGCTTCATCTCGGCCTCAAGGTCCTGGAACAGCTTCTGCTTGACCTCGAGCTTCTCCACGATCGCCTCGATCACCACATCGGCGTGCTTGACGTATTTGCCTTTGGGGTCGGCGATGAGGCGCGCCACCGCGGCGTCGATCGCCGCCTTGCCGCGGAGCTGCTTCTTGAACAGCCCCTTGGCGCGGGCAGAGCGCCTTCTTGAGCTGGCCCTCGTCGAGGTCCTGCAGGCTCGCCTGCATGCCGCACACGACGCACCAGGCGGCGATGTCGCCGCCCATGGTGCCGGCGCCGACGACATGCACGAATTTCGGCTTGAAGCCGTTCTTCGGCGCCTCGTCCTTCAGCATCTCGGAGAGCATGAACACGCGGCGGAGATTGCGCGAGGTGTCGCTCGCCATCAGCGGCGCGAAAATCTCGGTTTCCGCCACGCGCATGCGGGCGGGATCGTCGCCGTACTGCTCGAAGAGGTCGATCAGCCGATAGGGCGCGGGGTAATGGTCCTCGCGCACTTTTTCCGCGGTCTTGGCGCGCATTTGCTTGGCGAGCAGCGAGCGCACCGGCTGCTTCAGCATCATCTGTTTCCACCAGGGTGCGCCCTTCGCGCGGCGCTTCTGCAATACCGCTTTCCGCGCCGCCCAGCGGAGATTGTGGTGGGTGGGCACCAGCTGATCGATCAGGCCGATGGCCTTCGCCGCTGTCGGGCGCAGCATGCGGCCCGTGAGCATGGCGGTCATGGCGTCCATGGGGCCGGCAAGCTTGATCGACCGCACCGTGCCGTTGAGGCCGGGGAAGATGCCGAGCTTCACCTCTGGGAAGCCGAGGCGCGTGCCCTCCTCGCGGTCGGCGATGCGGTAATGGCAGGCAAGCACGAGCTCGAGCCCGCCGCCGAGGCAGAAGCCGTGGATGGCCGCAACCACCGGCACCGGCAGCTTCTCGATGCGGTCGAAGAGCCCAAGCGTCTCCTTCACCACTTCTTTCACTTGCGGCTCGGTGGCGAAGCGAGAGAATTCACGGATATCGGCGCCGACCAGGAAACCCGTTGGCTTGCCGCTCATCAGCACCAGGCCTTTGATCTCGCCGTGGATGGCGGCGGTCTCAGCCCATTTGACGATCTCGCCGAGCTCCTCGGTGAGGCGGCGCCCCATCGAGTTTACGCGCTCGCCTTCGCGGTCCATGAGCGCCCAGGCGATGCCCTCGTAATCGACGGAGAGGCGCCAGTCGTGCAGTGTGGGAAGCGGCGTCGGCATGGTCATCCTATTCGGCGGCGATAGAGTCTTTGGGGGTGCAAAAGCGCTCGGCGTGGCGTGCTGAGCCGGCTGCCGGCGCGAGAGTTCGGCAGCGTCGAAATGATCGACGGCGATCACGCGGGCCGTGAGATCGCGAACCTCGGCGAGCATGCGCGCTTCGTCCTCGCTGATCACGCCCTTCGTCTCGGCTTCGGCGATCCAGTCGTTGTTGTAGAAGCGGTGCACATCGCCCTTGCGAATGGCGCGCTCGAGCTTCTTGTCGGCCTCCTCGGCGGCAATGACCTTGAGCAGCGTATGCTCCAGCAGGCCGACCCGGTCGCTCGGATCGTCGGTGTTGAAAACGTCGCGGGTCAGACGGTCGCGGAACTCGCCGGGCTGAAGCGCCTGCCCGCACGATCGCCTTGCCGTCCCTGTCCGACGCAGGGCTGCGCGCAAAGCCGAAAGGAAAGACGAGCGGCCGCATCAGCAAGCCAACCCAGGGAAGCGGAAAATTGTCGAGCGTGCCGGCGAGCGCCTTGTCGAAGCGGTAGAGGCAATTCTCGGCGCAGTAGTCGACGAGCTTCAGGTCGGCGCGCGGGCAGCCGTCGTCCTCATAGCGCTTCAAGATGCAAGACAAGCAGGTAAAGCTCGGCAAGCGCATCGGCCATGCGTCCGGTGATCTTCTGCCTCACCTTCAGCCCGCCGCCGAGCAGCGCCACGGTCGCGTCGGCGACGAGCGCGAAGGAGCGCGAGGCGCGGGCGAGTTGCTTCCACCAGCGCCGCGTCGCGCCGGCATTGGGCGGTGCGCCGGCAAAGGCGCCGAGCGTCAGATTGTGGAAGAGCGCCCCGAAGATGTTCGACACGGTGAAGGCGACATGGCCGTCGAAGGCGCGCTCGAACGCCGGCACGCCGAGATCCTGATCGGGGTCCTGCAACGCCTCGATCTCGGTGAAGAGATAAGGATGACTGCGCAGCGCCCCTTGGGCGAAGGTGATCAGCGTGCGGGTGAGGATATTGGCGCCTTCGACGGTGATGCCCACCGGCACCATCTGATAGGCGCCCTGGATGTAGTTGGACGGCCCGTCGCAAATCCCGCGACCCCCGTGGATGTCGAGCGCATCGTTCACGCTCTGCCGCATGCGGTCGGTCGACACGTATTTGAGCAGCGCCGAGATCACCGCCGGCTTCTCTCCGGCCGACACCATGGAGGCGGTGACGGCGCGCGCGGCCTCAAGCCCGTAGGCGTTCTCCACCATGCGCGCCAACGGCTCTTCCACGCCCTCCATGTAGCCGATCGGCAGATTGAACTGCTTGCGGATGCGGGCGTAGGCGCTCGTGTTGCGGAGCAGCGACTTGGCGGCGGCGGCGCTGGTCGCAGGGAGCGAGATGGACCGGCCCGCGGCGAGGCAGCTCATCAGCATGCGCCAGCCCTGCCCTGCCCGCTCCTTGCCGCCGATGATCCAGTCGATCGGCACGAACACGTCCTTGCCCGAGGTCGGGCCGTTGGGGAAGGCAGCGCCGGCCGGAAGATGCCGCCGCCCGATCTCCACGCCTGGATGATCGGTCGGGATGAGCGCTAAGCGTGATGCCGACGTCGTCGCCGCGGCCGAGCAGGTTGTCGGGATCGAACAGGCGGAAGGCGAGGCCGAGCAGCGTGGCGTTGGGCGCAAGCGTGATGTAGCGCTTGTCCCAGGTGAGCTTCGATGCCCAAGCGTCTCCTTGCCCTCGTGCCAGCCCTTGGTGACGACGCCGATATCGCGCATCGACGCGGCGTCCGAGCCGGAGAACGGTCCGGTCAGCGCAAAGCAGAGAATCTCGTCGCCGCGCGCGAGCCGCGGCAAATAATGCGCCTTTGCGCTTCGGTGCCGTATTTCTCGATCAGCTCGCCGGGGCCGAGCGAGTTCGGCACCATGACGATGGTGACGCCGTCCGGGCTGCGCGATGAGATCTTGCCGAGGACAAGCGATTGCGCCTGCGCCGAGAAGCCCAAGCCGCCATGCTCCTTGGAGATGAGCATGCCGAGGAAGCCCTGATCGCGGACGAAGCGCCAGATGTCCTCGGGCACGTCGTGCAGCTCGTGGCGGATGCGCCAGTCGTTGAGCTTGCGGCAAAGCTCGTCGGTCGGGCCGTCGAGGAAGGCGCGCTCTTCAGCGCGTGAGCGTGATGGGATTGACCCGGCGGAGCCGCGATCCAGTCGGGCGTGCCGGAGAAGAGCTCGGCGTCCCAGCCGACGGTGCCGGCTTCGAGCGCCTCCCGCTCGGTCTCGGAGATCGTGGGCATGGCGCCCTTGAGCGCGCGATAGGCGGGCATCACGACGTAGTCGCGCTTGAGGCGCGGGAAGGTGAGCGCGAACAGGCCGCCGGCGACGAGCCAGCCGAGAAGTGCCCAGAAATTGAACACCGGCGCGTGCAGATGGCCAGAGCCGAGGCCCATTTGCAGGCTCAAGGTGAAGAGGGCAATAGCGAGCGCCCAGGCCCAAAGCGGCGCACGGTTCATGGCAAGCGCGAACAGCGCCGCAAGCGACAGAAGCGCGAAGATGAGCTCAGCCATGGGGACTCTCCGACCGACCCTTTGCCCCTGCCTGCCCTGCGCCCGACGGTATCAAAGCCATTGTTCTTGTGAGCGGACCTCGATTCGGTCCGTTCGGCTTTATGACCTTCTATGGTCCGGCTCCGTCATCGACTCAAGCTCTTTTCTGGCTTGCTAGACCTATTGGCGAGACGAGCCGGAGCAATGCCGATCAGGCTCCCTCAGTCCCTCTTCGCAGGCCAAGTCATACCAGCGGATTAACGGCGCGGAGCCGTCAGCGCCGCTAGGTTGCCGCGCCAGCAGCTTGTTGCGTTGGCGGCGGCCCATCCGGCGATCGATGCCGATCAAGGCAAGGCCAGAGTCCCAAAAAGACGAGAACCAGCACCGCCATGTTGATGAGGATCTTGTCGTAGCCGGACTCTGCCACGTTGATGAAGGGATAGGGATAGAAGCCCGTCACGGCGCCGTGGATCAGGGAATACGCCGCATAGGCGAGCGGAAAGGCGAGCCACGACGAAGGCCGATTTGAATTTCAGCGTGCCCTTCGGCACGAACAGCACCCAGTCGATCACATAGAGCGCGGGCGTCACCACGTGCTCGATGGTGTCGGCGACAAGCTGCCAGCCTTGCGGGTTCCACAGCTTGGCGAGCAGATAGTGATAAATCACCGCGACGATGATGATGTAGGTGAGGATCGCGGTGCGCACCGAGGGCCGGTCGAAGAACCGCCCGGCGCGCGATTGCGGCGCAAGCCAGGGCAGCGTCAGAGCGAGGCGCAACGAGGATGTTGGTGAGGATGGTGAAGAAGCCGAAGTAGCGGACCGTCGCTTCGATGAACGGCGCGCCCGGCTTGGTGATGGTGAGGTAGTATTGCAGGACAAGGGCGAACCAGGCCACGGCGGCCGCGCCGATGCGGTAATATTTCCCACTCTCCCTCCCCGATCTTTGAGTCATGTCATGCGGTTCGGCCGTAGCGCTCAAGCGGTTTCTTCGCATGCTCAAGCCGGAAAAGCGAGGCCGAGATCGCCGCAGATGACCTTCGCGGCGTTGCGCCCAGGCGCCATGGTGACGCCTGATCCGGGATGGCTCCCGGCGCCGCAGAGATAGAGATTGGCGACAGGCGAGCGGTAGGACCCGAATTCAGGGATCGGCCGCATGGCCCCGATCTGATAGGGCAGGAAGGCGCCGTGCTGATGGGTGCCGTGCACGGCGCTGATGATGCGGCGCTCGTAATCGAGCGGCGACTGTACCGAGCGAGCGACGATGCGGTCGCGCAAGCCCGGCAGGAAGTGCTCGGTCAGCATGTCGATCATGGCGTCGGCGTAAGCGTGCTTGATGTCGTCCCAATGGGTGCCGCGGATGCGCCCGCTCGCGTCCCCGGTCACGCGATAGGGCACGAAGTGAACGATGAACTTCATCAGCGCTTTCCCGGCCGGCGCCCGGCTCGGATCGAGACCGGCCTCGTTGATGGCGCCGATCATCGGCCGGCTCGGCAAAAGCCCGGCGCGCGCTTGCGCGAAGGTCTCGGCGAGATCGTCGAGCGAAGGACCGCCGATATGGACGTAAGCAGCCTGGTCCGGCCGCGGCGCCGGCGCGATAAGGAACGGGACCGTCGAGCGCGAGGTAGATCCCGAAGAAGGACTGCCCCCAATCGTAGCGCTTGATCTTGCCGGCAATCGTCTCGCCGATCTGCGCTTCGCCGAAGAGATCGAGAGCGAGGTGGCGCGGATCGACATTGGAGGCGAGCACGCCGTCAAGCGCAATGACCTCGCCGTTCTCGAGCCTGACCGAGGTCGCCCTGCCCTTCTCCACGACGATGCTCTTCACGCCCGGCGTTGACGCGGATCTCCCCGCCATGGGCCGCAAGCTCCGCGGCAAGCGCGCGCGAGACATTGTGCATGCCGCCTTTGACGATGCTGACGCCGACGTCCTGCACGGCGGCGGCAAACAGCCAGGCGAAGTTGGCGCCGAGCGCATCGTCAGGGAGCAAGCGCGCCATGCAGAGCCGCAAGAGGCAAAGAAGTAGCGCATCTCAGGGGACTGAAAGGTCTCCTCCACCCAGGAGCGGCGCGCTCTGGAACTGGAAGCGGTAGCTATCGACGGCGTCCTTGCCGGCGAACTCCTTGGCCAGAAGGCGGCGGCGTCGAGGTCATGCCGGCAACGATTTCAGGCTTCGCCGCGAGGTAGCGTCGATAGAGCCCGCGCCAGGCATCGGCGTCGGCGCGCGAGAACTGCTCCATGCTGCGCGCCGTCTCCTCCACGTCGCGGCCGATGGTGAAGGCGCGGCCGTCGGGAAAGACTTGCGCCCAGTTCGGGTCCGGCGTGATCAGCTCAAGCCCGTGGCGGGCGAGCCCAAGCTCCTCAGGCGCAGGCGTGAGCTTGGCGACGAGATAGCCGCTCGCGTGAACGTCGGAGAGGAAGCCAGGCGCGGCAAGCTCCTCGGAGACCGTCATGCCGCCATAGGTCTCGTAGCGCTCGAGCACCAGGACCTTCAGCCCGGCGCGGGCGAGATAGCAGGCGCAAGTGAGCCCGTTATGTCCGGCGCCGATGACAATGGCTTGGTAGGCGCCGGGCATCTCTTAAGGGCTCGCGCTGGAAACCGGCTTTGCGGAAATTACGACCCGCTTGCTTGCGACTTCGCCGTGAACACCGTGCCGTCGGTATCGACCATGGAGACGTCGAGCTCGTTGTCAGCGCCCCGCCCGAAGGTGAAGCGGAAATTCGGGTTGGTGGAGATCGAGAAGGTGCTCTCCATGCGGAACACGAGATCGTTGCCCCGCTTCACCGTCATCTCCTTGATGAAGCGCGCCGGGATATAGCCTCCGGTGTCGATGTCGAGCTGCATGCCGTTGGAGTTCGGGTGCTTGAGCATCACCTGGCCTTCGAACAGAGGCGCGGTGGAGAGCGCCGGCGGGAAGGTCTTCACCAGCATCTTGCCGAGATCGACATTCTCGGTGTCGGGATCCTTGGCGTTCATGGCGCCGCAGCCGCCGGAGGCCTGCACGAACTTGGTCGCCATATGCAGGCTGCCGTCCTCGGTCTCGAGGATGGCGCGCACATGGGAGAAATTGTCGATGCGCACGCGGGTCGAGATCGAGCGCTCGCCGCCAGAGCCAGCAGCAGGACCGAAGCTGAACTTCGCCACCACCGGGTTCGGATTCTTGTCGATGATCAGAGTGAGCGATTTGAGGTTGTCCCTGACCTCGGGCGGCACGCGCATGGTGATGGGCACGAGCGAGGCGTCCTCGGCGGTCGTCGGCGCATCGAGAACGATCTTGCCGTCCTCGGCCTTGAATAGTCGCGGTCGCCGAAGGTCATTTGCTTCAGCGTCGGCCAGACATCCTCCTCGGCACGCACCGGCGAAGCCGTCACCAGGAGCGCGAGCGGCAAGCGCCGCCATCAACACCCTGCTACCGGCACGATGGACTTTGCAGTGCATCGATTCCTCCTCGATGGTCATGCGCTGTTATATCATTCCCATTCGAGTTCGGCGAAGGCCGCCGTGACGTTCCTCACGTGATAGTCATCGAACAGCTTCCAGGCGTCGCGGTCCTCGAAGCCGGCGGTCTTGGTCGCTTCCTCCAAGGTCTTGCCCTCCTTGATCAATTTGCGCACGTCGGCGGCGATCGCGGCGAGATATCGCTGCTCGGGATCGAACGCCGCTGGCAGCTCCATGGCGTGAGGTCCGTGGCCTGGGACCACGCGGGGCGCCTTCCGCTTCTTCAAATCGTCGATCAGCGCGAGCCAGCCGACGATCGAGCCGTCGAGCGTCGGCACATGCACCGAGAACAGGAGATCGCCGAGGAACAAGGTTCCGGTGGCTGAGTCGGTGACGGTCAAGTCGTTGTCGGTATGCGCGGTCCTTTGCGTCTCGAGGAGCAGCGTGCGCCCGCCAAGGTCGAGCGACATGGTGTTATCGACGGGAACGGTCGGCAGGATCACCTCGATGCCGGCGAAGGCGTCGTCTCCCAGCATGCGCTTGTTGGTGGCGAGATAGCGTTCGGCGCGCGAGGCAAGACCGCGGGCGAGCTTGTGATTGGCGACGAAGGCCGGGGCGTCCTCCTTGAAGGCGGCGTTGCCGAACACATGGTCTGGATGCATGTGGGTGTTGATCACGTAGCGGATCGGCTTGTCCGTCACGGCGCGGACGGCGTTGCGCAGGCGCTCCCCACCTTGGCGCTGCCCAAGGTGTCGATCACGGCGACGGCGTCGCTGCCGACCACGAAGCCGGCATTGGCCATGTCGCCCTCGTTCTCCGGCGACTGCATCTCGTAGCGGCCCTGATGCACGAACACGCCAGGCGCGATCTCGCTCAACTCGACCGGAGTCCGGCGAAGGCGCCGCGGCGAAAGCGGGGATCGGCCGCAACAGCGGCACGGCCGTGAGCGCAAGGGCTCGCGCGCAGGAAATCCTGCCGCGTGATCCGACGACATTCGTTGCACACGGGTCCGGTCTCGCCCCGCCGGGCGGCCCTGGTCAATAGTCCTTAAGAACAGCTTGTCCACAGGAGCGCAGCGACCCCGCAAGATCGGCGTTTTCGCTGTTGCCGGACTGCATCACTCCCAAAACGAAAAAGGCTCGAAATTCCGAGGCTTACAGAGTCCGGCTTCACGAAAGGTTCAACTCTGGCGTTTGGGCCGCGGCGCAGATCGTAGTGGCGGTTGCTCCGATCTCGGACTAACCTCTTGAGGTTCGGGGGAAACGCACATGCACGGACGATCCTTCGTCGCCGTCAGTGTCGCTGGTGGTCTTGCCCTGGTGTATGCGGTGCTTGTTCCGGTGGCGTGTGTCGCCGAGGACGTCGCCACGGCAGAGCAACCGGCCACGCCAACTGGCGCGGCCACGCCATCTCCGAATGCGGTCGTTCCATCGCCAAGCCCGGCCAATGCGGCGCCGCCAGCACACCCGCTCCATCGCAGGCCGAAGCGGCCGCACCGGTCCCGGCCGCCGATCCCGTCATCGCCGGCATTCGCAGCAAGCTTGCCGATGCCAATTTGCGCAAAGGCGCCGATCCCGCCGATCTCGCCGCGCTCGATGCCTTCTACGCCGAGCGCAGCGGACCTCCGGTGTGGGTCACCCCGATGGGGTTCTCGGCGAGAGCGCAAGCGACCATCGACGAGATCGGCAAGGCCGACGATTGGGGCCTGTCAGCCTCGGCCTTCCAACTTCCGCCGGCCGGCACCCTGCCGAAGACGGCGGACGAGCAGGCCGTCGCCGAGATCAAGCTGCAGCTCGCCGTTCTGAAATATGCGCGCTTCGCCCGCGGCGGCCGCGTCAATCCGTCAAGCCTCAGCAAGATCCTCGACCTCGATCCTCCCATACGCGACCCGAAGATCGTGCTCGCCGAGATCTCCGTTTCGCCTGACGCCCGACAGTTATCTCCAGTCGCTGCATCCGAAGCATGAGCAGTTCCAGAACTTGCGGCAGGCGTTGCTCAAGGCACGCGGCGGCGACGGTGCGAGCAAGCCTGCGAGCGAGCGCGACATTCAGCAGCATCGTCATCAACATGGAACGATGGCGGTGGATGCCGGAAGAATCTCGGCAAGATCTACGTTCAGGACAACGTGCCTGAGTACATGCTCTACGTGGTGAAAGACGGGAAGGTAATTCACTCCGACAAGATCGTCGTCGGCCTGTTGAGATATGCGACCCCGGTTTTCTCCGCCGACATGCAGTCCATCGTGTTCAACCCGGAATGGACCGTGCCGCCGACCATCGTGCGGGAGAACCTCCTGCCGAACTTGCGTGGCGGCGGCTGGTTCGGCGGCGGCTCGATGCTGAGCGAGCACGGTCTCAAGGTGAAATATAACGGCCGCATCGTCGATGCAGGCAGCGTCAACTGGAGCAGCGTGAACATGGCCAATATCGCCTTCGTCCAGGCGCCAGGGCCAACCAATGTGTTGGGCAAACTCAAGTTCGTCTATCCCAACAAGCACATGGTCTACATGCACGACACCATCAAGCGCGGCCTGTTCAAGCCGACGATGCGCGCAGAAGGGCATAACTGCATCCGCATGGAGAAGCCGAGCCAGCTCGCGGAAATTCTGCTCGCCGAAGACAAGGGATGGGACACAAAGAAGGTCCAGGACCTCCTCGACAAGGGCTATGACAGCGCCGTCAACCTCGATCATCCCATACCGGTGCACACCACCTACTTCACCGCCGTCGCCGATGCCGACGGCAAGGTCACGAGCTTTGCCGACGTCTATGCGCTGGACAGCAAGCTCGCTCCCATCGTGGCCGGCAAAGCGGTCGCCTCCGCCGCATACCGACGACGACAATGCGGACACGCCGACGGGTTCTGGTGCCGGCGGCAAGGTCGAAGCCGCCGAAGGAAAACGTGGCGGGGCAGATCCAAGGACTGTTCGGAGATTAGCGCACCGGCGCTCCACGAACGCGCTCACCCTTCAGACCACGGCGGATTGAGCGTGTTCCGCAAGCTCTCGCTGCCATTGCCGTGTCGGCGCTGCTCACGAGCGCCCAAGCCGCTGAGCCCATCGCGACCAGCGGCGACTTCGCCGGCCTGATCGAGATCGGCGGCGGCCGGAAGCTCTATCTCGAATGCAAGGAACCGGGAGCCCGGTCGTCATTCTCGAGGCCGGCTTGCGCAACCGCGCCGACATCTGGAGCGTGAAGCCAGATGCGGGCGAAGCCGTGTCTTCCCGAAGTCGCTGCCTTCACCAGGGTCTGCGCCTACGACCGTCCCGGCACCACGCTCGGCACCGACCAGTTCAGCCGCAGCGATCCGTGCCGCGCCGCGCACCGCAGCGGACGCCGTCGCCGACCTGCATGCGCTGCTTGGAGCCGCGGCAATCCCTCCGCCTTACGTGCTCGCGGGACATTCGACCGGCGGGCTGATCGCGAGGCTTTACGCCAGCACCTATCCGAAGGAGGTCGCTGGTCTCGTGCTCGTGGACGCGATCCCGAGGGCGTGCAGGCGGCGATGACGCCGGAGCAGTGGAAGGTCTACGACCGTCTGCTGCTGATCGATCCACCGAAAGAGCTCGCCGGCTACAAGGAGCTCGAGACCATCGACTTCGATGTGAGCTTCGATCAGATGCGCGCCGCCTCAAAGCGACGCCGCTCGCCCCTATCCCGTTCATCGTGATCTCGAAGGGCAAGCCCTTTGCGCTTCCGCCGGGCCTCCCCGACTGGCTGCCTGCGACGCTGGAGCAGGCCTGGACCAAGGGCCAGGACGAGCTCGCTCAGCTTCTCCCCAACACGCCGCACCGGATTGCCACCAAGAGCAGCCACTACGTTGCAGATCGAAGAGCCGCAATTGGTGACCGACGCGATCAGGCAGGTGGTCGAAGCCGCCCGCGCTGAAAAGCCGCCGCGGTAACCTGACGCCAAACCCAAGGCTGACTGACCCAATTGTCCCAAGGCCGCAGGGCGCTTTCTTGTGCGGCTTCGGCGAATTGGCTAAGGAGGCGCATTAGCCACCCTCTGAAATGTGGGAAGCCAAGGCATGACCGAGCCAGAACGGCCGCAACTCAGCCCCTATCAGGTGGAACTCGAAGCGGGCAAGCGCTATGCCTGGTGCCGCTGCGGGCGAAGCCAGAAGCAGCCCTTTTGCGACGGGTCGCATGCCGGGACCGGCATCGAGCCGTTGATGTTCACCGCCGAGCGGACCGAGCTTGCGCTTCTTTGCGGCTGCAAGGATACCGGCGATCCTCCCTACTGCGACGGCTCGCATATGCTGCTGTAATATTGGGCATGCCTCGATAATGCGCTTCACGTTGTACGCCCCACGCCCTTATTGCTATGAAGGGGCGCCCCAGGCAGAGGCCATAGCCAAGGGGCCGATACGCTAGCCCCGGGTCGGGGGAAGGAGGGCAGCGGCGCCAATGGCTTACTTCCTGCAACAACTGGTCAACGGGATCGCGCTCGGCTCGATCTACGGCCTGATCGCCATCGGCTACACCATGGTCTATGGCATCATCGGCATGATCAATTTCGCCCATGGCGACATCTTCATGGTGGGCGCCTTCATCGCGCTGATCGCCTTTCTCCTGATCATGAGCCTCGGCCTGACGCTCGTTCCGCTCGCGCTCGTGCTCGTGCTCATCATCGCCATGCTGCTCACCGCCATGTGGGGTGGACCGTGGAGCGCATCGCCTATCGGCCGTTGCGCGGATCGTTCCGGCCTCGCGCCGCTGATCACCGCCATCGGCATGTCGATCATTCTCCAGAATTTCATTCAGGTGGCGCAAGGCGCGCGCGTCGAAGCCGCTGCAGCCGGTGATCACCGGCGGCTATCAGATCTTCGACGAAGGCGGGTTCGCCGTAAATCTCTCCAACATCCAGATCCTCATCGTGGTGACCACCGTGGCGCTGATGGGCGTGTTCTGGCTGATCATCACCCGCACCGCGCTTGGCCGGGCGCAACGCGCCTGCGAGCAGGACCGGCTGATGGCCGCGCTGTCGGGCGTGAACGTTGACCGCACCATCTCGCTCACCTTCGTCATGGGCGCGGCGCTCGCCGCCGTGGCCGGCCTCCTCTATCTGCTCTATTACGGCGTCATCGATTTCTTCATCGGCTTCGTCGCCGGCATCAAGGCGTTCACCGCCGCGGTGTTCGGCGGCATCGGCTCGCTGCCGGGCGCCATGCTCGGCGGCCTCGTCATCGGCCTGATCGAGACCTTCTGGTCCGCCTATTTCAGCATCGAGTACAAGGACGTGGCGGCGTTCTCGATGCTCGCCATCGTGCTCATCTTCTTCCCGACGGGGCTGCTCGGCCGGCCAGAGAGTAGAGAAGGTCTAGGCCTTGAGCGAGCCGGTCAAATCGCTGAGCCACCGGCTCCAGGCAGCGCTCGCCGACGCACTGCTCGCGGCCTATGTCGCCTTCGCGCTGTTCTGCCTGACGCTCGGCTTCAGACCGTGGACAGCGCCGGCGGCCTGACGCTCAAGTCGCGCCCGATGCTGCTCGCGCATTGCCGTCGGCATCGTCTTTGTCGGCAGGCTTCTCCTCAATCTCTTCTGGTGGAACGGCAATTGGAAAGTCCCGCGCCCGGCCTGGCGTCCGGTCTGGCCGATCCCCGCGGTGACCCGCTATGGGGCCGAGAACGGCGCGATGCTGCTCGTCATTGCCGCGGCGTTGTTCCCAATCCTCGCCTTTGCCCTCGACAAGACGCTCCACCTCGGGCTGCCGCTTCGCTATCTGCTCGATCTCTCGATCCTGGTGCTCACCTATGTGATGCTCGGCTTCGGCCTCAACATCGTGGTCGGGCTCGCCGGCCTGCTCGACCTCGGCTACGTCGCCTTCTACGCGGTCGGCGCCTACACCTTCGCGCTGCTCGCCGCGCATTTCGGCTGTCGGCTTCTGGATGTGCCTGCCGCTCGCCGGGCTGCTTGCCGCGCTGTGGGGCGTCATGCTCGGCTTTCCCGTGCTTCGGCTGCGCGGCGACTATCTCGCCATCGTGACGCTCGCCTTCGGCGAGATCGTGCGCATCGTGCTGCTCAACTGGACGCAACGTGACCAACGGGCCGAACGGCATCTCCGACATTCCCGAAGCCCACCTTCTTCGGACTGCCCTTCAAGGCAACTGGAGGCGAGACCTTCGCAGCGCTTCTTCGGCCTTCGTTACGATCCGCTCCACGCCATCATCTTCCTCTACTACGTGATCCTCGGGCTTGCGCATGCATCACCAGCCTCGTCACGCTTGCGGCTGCGCGCGGCTTCCCATCGGCCGCGCCTGGGAGGCGATGCGCGAGGACGAGATCGCCTGCCGCTCGCTCGGCATCAACACCACCATCACCAAGCTCACCGCCTTTGCCACCGGCGCCATGTTCGGCGGCTTCGCCGGAGCCTTCTTCGCCACGCGGCAGGGCTTCATCAGCCCGGAGTCCTTCACCTTCATGGAGTCGGCCATCGATCCTCGCCATCGTCGTGCTCGGCGGCATGGGCAGCCAGATCGGCGTGGCGCTCGCGGCCATCGTCGATGATCGGCGGCTTCGAGGCTGCTGCGCGAACATGGACTGGCTGCAGGTCGATGTTCGGCCAGGACTTCGACCCTGCGCTCTACCGCATGCTGCTGTTCGGCATCGCCATGGTGGGGATCATGCTGTGGCGTCCGCGCGGCATCATCGCCGTCGCGAACGAGCCGTCGATCGTGCTCGAGCGAGCAACGCGCCGTAGGCGGCCGCCTCGTCAAAGAAGGTCGCGGCATGAGGCGGTGGCTGACCGACCCCGTTGCTCAAGGTCGAGCACCTCACCATGCGCTTCGGCGGGCTCACTGCCGTCGACGACGTGTCCTTCGAGGTCGGGCCGCGAGCGACATCACCGCGCTGATCGGACCGAACGGCGCCGGCAAGACCACGGTGTTCAACTGCATCACCGGCTTCTACAAGCCGACCGAGGGGATGCTGACGCTCGACCAGCCGCGACGGGGCGAGCTACCTGCTCGAGCGCCTCGACGACCACGACATCAACGCCGAGAGCGCGGGTCGCCCGCACGTTCCAGAACATCAGGCTGTTCGGCGGCATGACGGTGCTCGAGAACCTGATGGTGGCGCAGCACAGACGCTTGACCATGCCTCGCGCTTCACCGCTTGCCGCTATTCTCGGTCATCGGCGGCTATCAATCGCTGCCGAGAAGCACGCCGTCGAGACTATGCGCAAGCATTGGCTCGACCGCGTCGAGCCTCACGGCGCGGGCCGACGTCGCGGCCGGCGGAGCTCCCTTACGGCGAGCAGCGCAAGCTCGAGATCGCGCGAGCCATGTGCACGCGGCCTCTGCTGCTTTGCCTCGACGAGCCGGCGGCCGGCCTCAACGCCCGCGAGAGCCGAGGCTTCAACGAGCTGCTTTATTCGATCCGCGCCGAGGAAGGCATCGCGCTCCTCCTCATCGAGCACGACATGAGCGTGGTGATGCGCATTTCCGATCATGTCGTGGTGCTCGACTACGGCAAGATGATCGCCGACGGCACGCCTGAGGAGGTCCGCAACGACCCGCAGGTGATCGCCGCCTATCTCGGCGTGCCGGACGAGGAAGTCAGCGCAGGTGGCAGCGGAGGTCCGCTTGTGAGCGCGCCCCTGCTCAGGTGCAGCACATGTCACCGCCTGCTACGGCAAGCATCGCCGGTGCTGCACGGGTGTCAGCCTCGACGTTCGCCAAGCGGCGAGATCGTGGCGCTGATCGGCGCCAATGGCGCCGGCAAGACCACGCTGATGATGACGATCTTCGGCCGCCCGCGGCCGAGCCACGGCGAGATCCTGTTCGACGGGCCGGAACATCACCGCAGCTGCCGACCCACGCCATCGCGCGGCTCGGCATCGCGCCAGTCGCCGGAGGGGCGGCGCATCTTCCCGCGCATGACGGTGATGGAAAATCTGCAGATGGGCGCGATCATCGCCGACGACGCCGAGTCTTCGACGCAGGACCTCGACCGGGTCTGCGCGCTGTTCCCGGTGTTGAAGGCGAGGCGCGCATCAGCGCGGCGGCACGCTGTCCGGCGGCGAGCAGCAGATGCTCGCCATCGCCCGCGCGCTGATGGGGCGGCCGAAGCTTCTGCTGCTCGATGAGCCGTCGCTCGGGCTCGCGCCGCTGATCGTCAAGCAGATCTTCGAGGTGATCGAGGAGCTGAACAGCAAGCACGGCCTGCCGCGTGTTCCTCGTCGAGCAGAACGCCTATCACGCGCTCAAGCTCGCCCATCGCGGCTACGTCATGGTCAATGGCCGGATCACCGCTCTCCGGCAGCGGCGCGCGAGCTCCTGAGCAGCGAAGAGGTGCAGACCGCCTATCTCGACGGCGGCCGCCGCAAGCGTGATCGCAAGGAGCGCGGCCGTGACCTATCTGTCCGACGACAGGCCCTGGGTCTTTCTCGTGCTCACCTGCGTGCTTGGCGGAGGCGCGGCGCTTTCTTGCCGGCCGCGGGCTCGGCGCGAGGCTGGAAGCCCTTCTGGCGGGTGTTCTTCTACATGGCCCTGCTCGCCGCAGCCGTGCGCTTCTTCCATTACGCCTTGTTCGACGGCACGCTGACCTCGCTCTACTACTACCTCGTCACCTACGCGATCCTGGTCGTTGCCGCGCTGCTCGGCTTCCGCGCCATGCGCACCACGCAGATGGTGACGCAATATCGCTGGCTCTATGAGCGCACCAGCCCCTTGACCTGGCGCGACCGGGCTTAGAAGCCAATCCTGGCGCTTGCGCTTTTTCCGGATGCCGTAGATTGTGCGCCAGATCCACTAGGGAGGTGACGATGCAACGAATTGCCGGGCTGCTCATCGCTTTGGCCGCCGTCACGCTCGACCGGCTGCGGCGGGGGTGACGGGGACAACACCACACCGATCGCGATTGTCGGTCCGATCACCGGTCAATACGCCTCTTTCGGCGCGCAGATGAAGAACGGCGGCGAAATGGCCGTCGCCGACATCAACGCCGCCGGCGGCGTGCTCGGCAAGAAGCTCGACCTCTCCACCGGCGACGATGCCTGCGATCCGAAGCAGGCGGTGGCGGTCGCGAACCAGATGGCCGGCGCCGGGGTCAAGCTCGTGGCCGGGCATTATTGCTCAGGCTCGTCGATCCCGGCCTCCAAGGTCTACGCCGAAAGCGACATGGTGCAGATCTCGCCGGCCTCCACCAACCCGACCCTCACCGACGACCGCGCCGGACCGAATATCTACCGCGTCTGCGGCCGCGACGACCAGCAGGGCGGCGTCGCCGGCAAATATCTTGCGAGCCATCTCGGCGACAAGAAGATCGCCTTCGTCCACGACAAGACGGCCTACGGCAAAGGACTCTGCCGACGAGACCAAGAAGGCGATGAACGCGGCCGGCAAGCGGGAGGAAATGTACGAGGCGATCACCGCCGGCGAGAAGGACTATTCGGCGCTCGTCTCCAAGCTCAAGCAGGCCAATATCGACGTGGTCTATTTCGGCGGCTATCACACCGAGGCCGGACTGATCATCCGCCAGATGCGCGACCAGGGCATGCAGACCATCCTCATGGGCGGCGATGCGCTGATCACTCAGGAGTTCTGGTCGATCACCGGCGACGCCGGCGAAGGCACGCTGATGACCTTCTCGCCGGACCCGCGCAAGAATCCCGCCGCCGCCGAGGTGGTGAAGCGCTTCAAGGACAAGGGCATCGAGCCCGAGGGCTACGTGCTCTACACCTATGCCGCGCTGCAGGCGTGGAAGCAGGCGGCGGAGAAGGCGAAGAGCGTCGAGAGAGACGAAATCGTCAAGGCGCTGAACGACACCGAGTTCGACACGGTCATCGGCAAAGTTCAAGTTCAACGAGAAGGGCGACCCGAACCTGCCGCCTTATGCGGTCTATCGCTGGTCGAAGGGGACCTACGAGCAGATCGATCCGCCAGCTTCGCCACCGGCTGGATAATCGCAATCTATCGTCATTGCGGCTGACCCGGAATCCAGCTCGCGCTGAAGCGCTAACATTGTAAGAACTGGATCCCGGCTTTCGCCGGGCGTGACAGATCCATTGGTGACGGCCTAATCCTTCTTGGCCGCGCGCTTGGTCGCAGCGAACTGCTCCTCGAGGTCCTTCTCGAACTCGACCAGGTCCTCTGGCAGCGGCATGCCGAAGGCGCGCATCTCGTTCAGCTTCTCGCGGATCTGCAGGTATAGCTCGTGCGGATCCTGCGGGCTGGTTCTCCATCTGATTGATGAGCAGAGCAAGTTCGGCCTTCAAATCGTCAAATGCCATTGGCGCTGGCTCCCAGGGACTTCGGTCGGGCCGGATCGGACCACAAACCGGCCGGTGCGGCAAGCCACCCCGCCAACATGAGCTCCCCGCCCCGATTGCCGGGCGGCCATTTCCCCGGCATAGTCTTCGCGGGGCGACGGATCTTTAGAGGGACGCTTTCGATGGAAAAGGTGACCTTCAACAGCATTGTCGGCTTCGTGCTCGCAGTGGCGTTCGCCATCGTCATGGCCATTTGCATGAACGCGGTTCTCGCCGGCGACTACATGCAGCCGAACAGCGTGATGAACGAGCACGACCCGGAACACGCTGCAAATCGTGGGCTATGCCGGGGGTCTCGCCGCGCTCGTGGCCTGGTGGGTGCAGCAATTCGCGGCGAGCCGCGGCTTCCTCGTCCGCTTCCTGTTTGCCCTGTTCGTCTTCGTCGTGGCGTTTTGCAGCTTCGGCGGCCTCCTCAGGGTCATCAACCTGATGATCACCTATCCCAATCAGCTCGATTGGTCGTTGAGCGGCCTTTATTGGTCCTCGCTCAGCGATTTCTATTCCTTCGTGCTGTTCATGCTGGTGCCGCCGCGCCCGGGCTATGCCGGGCTGATGCTCGCGGCCGCGCTCTATCTTGCGATCTTCGGGCCGCGCGGGCCGAAAACCATACGGGCATAAACGCCTGCTCACGATTTGAGCGGGGCGCGCGGCTCTGCTAGATCAACTTACCTGCGCATCGCAGGAAAGGGTCTTCTCGCATGATCCCCCGCTACAGCCGCCCCGACATGGCTCGCATTTGGGAGCCTGAGGCCAAGTTTCGCATCTGGCTCAAGATCGAGACGCTGGCGGCTGAGGCGATGGCCAAGCTCGGGCTGATCCCGAAATCCGCTGCACGAGGCGGTGAAGAAGCGCGGGCGTTTCGACATCGACCGCATCGACGAGATCGAAGCCGAGGTCAAGCACGACGTCATCGCCTTCCTGACCAACGTCACCGAGAACGTCGGACCCGAGGCGCGCTTCCTGCACCGCGGCATGACCTCCTCCGACGTGCTCGATACCTGCTTCAACGTTCAGCTCGTGCAAGCCGCCGATCTGCTCATCGCCGACGTGGATGGGCTGCTGGCCGCGCTGAAAGCGCGCGCGCTCGAGCACAAGAACACGCTGACCGTCGGCCGCAGCCACGGCGTCCATGCCGAGCCCACCACGTTCGGGCTCAAGCTCGCTTACGCCTACGCCGAATTCGCGCGCGCCCGCGCGAGCGCTCGTCGCGGCACGGGACGAGGTCGGAACCTGCGCCATCTCCGGCGCGGTCGGCACCTTCGCCCATGTCGACCCGCGCGTCGAAGCTTACGTGGCCGAGAAGCTGGGGCTGAGGCCTGAGCCGATCTCCACGCAGGTGATCCCGCGCGACCGCCACGCCGCCTATCTTCGCCGACGCTCGCCGTGGTGGCGAGCTCGATCGAGCGGCTCGCCACCGAGATCAGGCATCTGCAGCGGACCGAGCTGCTCGAGGCCGAGGAGTTTTCTCGGCAGGGCCAAAAGGCTCCTCCGCCATGCCGCATAAGCGCAATCCGGTGATCTCGGAGAACCTCACCGGCCTCGCCCGCCTTGTCCGCGGCTATGCGCTCCCTGCGCTGGAAGACGTGGCGCTGTGGCATGAGCGCGACATCTCCCACTCCTCGGTCGAGCGGGTGATCGGGCCTGACGCCACGATCGCGCTCGATTTCGCGCTCGTGCGCCTGACCGAGCTGATCAAGAAGCCTCGTGGTCTACCCGCAGCGGATGCGCGCCAATCTCGACCGGCTCGGCGGCCTCGTCCACTCGCAGCGCGTGCTGCTCGCTTTGACCGAGGCCGGCGTGTCGCGGGAGGACGCCTACACGGCTCGTGCAGCGCAACGCCATGAAGGTGTGGGAGAGGGGCGGCAATTTCCTCGACGCGCTGCTCGCCGACAAGGAGGTGACGCGCGCTCTGCCCGAAAAGATGCTGCGCGCCCAGTTCGACCTCGACTATCACCTGAAGCACGTGGACACGATCTTCGATCGCGTGTTCGGGAAAGGCTCGGCTAAGAAAAGAGCTCGATCGCTAGCCTGCACTCAGCGTCCGCAAGGGCCGGCCAAATCGCCAGGCGATTCGGGTAGGCGGGATTTCCGACGCTGATCGAGAAGCTGCGCTCGACGCAATCCACCTGCACATCGCCGCTTCCCCGATACCAGGCCGGATGCTGTTGCCTGCCGTCCTGAGGCGCGGCCTTGGCGAGCGTCGGCTCGGCAAGAGAGCGCGGGGGCCGCGAGCAGGCCCGCGACAAACCCCAGGGTCTTGAATAGAGGAGGATGCATGGTCCGACCTCTCTGCGAGTTCTCATGCGCCGATCAACTGGCTTAGCACGAATCGCAAGTCGAGAGGAGCCTCGGAGCTGGAAAGGCAGCCGCCCTAGCGCCGTCGCGGCGCGTAATCCGGAGAATAGACGTAGTAGTCGCAGCCCCAGCCTCCGGCATAGGTGTAATGGCGGCCGCCTTTGCAGCGATAGATCGCGCGAGGCGTAGCGCGCCGGCGTTCCGTAGGCATCATTGTGGGTGTAGTGGCGGCTGGCTCGCCGGTTTGGCGGCGAATGCCGGCAGGGGCAGGAGCGCCGGCGATAGAGGCGCCGATCAGCGCCAGTGGCATGCCAGCGATCTTGCAAAAGGTAACGCATGCATCCTACGCAACCTCCGACTGGCCTAGCAGCGCCGTCTATAGCCGGTCCCGCGCTTGTGTCGCAGCATCAGGATAACTGATGGGCTCAGGCCCATGACGAGGTGAGTTCCCTCGGTCGACTGCGCCGCGGCTATTTGTAGCGTCGGTGTAGCCGCGGAAGATGTGCGGCATGTAGCGGTAGCGGTTGCGCTCTTGCGCCATCATGAAGTAGCGCCAGTGGTAGAAGCCCGGTTTGATGGCGGCGTAGGGCGGCAGGTCGTAATAAGGAATCCGCCGTCGGGTAGTGCCCGGCCTTATAGGGATAAGGCGGATAGACCGGAACCTCCGACCGCCAGCCCGATAGCGCCACGCTCGTGCCAGCCGCGAGTGCGGCGGCAGCGACAAGCACCGTGATCCAAGCGCGCATGGATGAGCCCCTGCCTCCACGAAGCACCATCTTGGCACAAGCTGAGTACACCGCCAAAGGACTATTGCGGCGCCTTCACTTGTATCCCCTCCCCCTTGCGGGGAAGGGCCAGGAGGGGGTCCAAGTTGGTGAAGCAGTCTCACCCCCTCGAATCGGCTGCGCCGATCCTGCTCCCCCTCAAGGTGGGAAGCGGGTTAGGATTGACCTCTGAGGAAGAAGCTACGGCGTTCAGCTCCGCGCTTCGCGCTTCATGTCGGCGGCGGCTTTGGAGAACCAGCCGCGCGTCGGTGCCGACCGCCACCACGTTCCAGCCGGCGGCGACAAGCGGCTTCGCGTAGTCGACGTCATTGGCAAAAATCAGGCCCATGACAGACATTTCGCGGCATTTCCTAAGAACCAAGAGTCATGGCCTCCTTGACCTCGGCGCGCGTGGATGTCGAGGCGGCCGGTGAGCGCCACGGAGAGGTCGTTCGGGCCGAAGCACACCATGTCGACGCCGTCGAGCGCCAGGATCTCGTCGAGCTGGTCGAGCGCGCCTTTGGTCTCGATCTGGGGACAGGCGATGGTCCAGTCGTTGGCGGTGGTGAAGTAGTCGCCGTCATAGCCGAGCCGCGCCCGGTACGGACCCCAGCTGCGGTTGCCGCGCGGCGGAAATTTCACCGCCTGAACGAAGGCCTCCGCGTCTTCCACGGTCGCGATCAAAGGGCACATGATCCCTTGCGCGCCGGCATCGAGCGCCCTGCCGACAAGGCCTGGATCGTTCTCCGCGACACGCGCACGATGGCAGGCATTCCGCAAGCCTTCGCCGCGGTCAGGCATTGCAACAGCACATCGTTGCCGCCAAGGCCGTGCTGCTGGTCGATGGTGAGGCAGTCCCACCCCGCCTCGCCGATCAGCTCGATAAGAAAGGGCGAGTTGAGGGTGAGCCAGGCGTTGAGCAGGGTGCGGCCTTCTTTGGCCGCCTTGCGGAAGCGGTCCTCGCGCATCGGCCGCTTCAGGCCTTGGCTTCGGCTTCGATCTGGTGCACCGCCTCGACCATCATCTCCCCGATGATCCGGCGGATCTGATGGTCTGACTGGTCGACGCCTTTGGCGTCGAAATCGGCCCGCACTTTGCGGAACACGTCCTCGTCGCCCGGCTCGGCCAGGTCGGCCTTGATCACCTCGCGGGCATAGGCCTGAGCCTCGTCGCCGGTCAGCCCCATCTTCTCCGCCGCCCACAGGCCGATCAGCCGGTTGCGCCGCGCCGTGGCCCTGAATTTGAGCTCCTCGTCATGGGCGAACTTCCGCTCGAAGCCCTTCTCCCGATCCTCAAACGTGGTCATCTGCCGCATATCTCCTCTATGAGGCGCCATTGGCGCCGCGAAAACCGCAGAAATCAAGGAAATTTATGTCTCTCCCTTGGTCGAGGATACCGCCTGGAGGCTCGAAAATCAACAAATCCCGGAAGGCCGGGGACGCTTGGATAGCGGACGTTGTCACTCCCTCCCCTTACGTTAAGGTCGCCTCCAGACCCTGGGTTTGATTCCGCAGAAGAGCAATCGGCGACAGGCGCGGTACGGGCATTTCGTTTCCGCGCGCTGGTGGTGTTGTCAGCTTCGACGGACGCTAAGAGTGAGAGGAACGTAACATGAACCGGCGCCGCCGCATTTACGAAGGCAAGGCCAAGATTCTCTATGAAGGTCCGGAGCCTGGCACGCTCGTCCAGCACTTCAAGGACGACGCCACCGCCTTCAACAACAAGAAGCACGACAAGATCGAAGGCAAGGGCGTGCTCAACAACCGCATCTCCGAATATCTGTTCGTGAAGCTCGGCGAGATCGGCGTGCCGACGCACTTCATCACGCCGGCTCAACATGCGCGAGCAGCTCATCCGCGAGGTGGAGATCATCCCGCTCGAGGTGGTGGTGCGCAATGTCGCCGCCGGCTCGCTCGCCACGCGCATCGGGCGTCGAGGAGGGCACGCCGCTGCCGCGCTCGATCGTCGAGTTCTATTACAAGAACGACAAGCTCGGCGACCCGATGGTCACCGAGGAGCACATCACCGCGTTCGGCTGGGCCAACCCGCAGGAGCTCGACGACATCATGTCGCTCGCGCTCCGCATCAACGACTTCCTCTCCGGCCTATTTCTCGGCGTCGGCATCAGGCTCGTCGATTTCAAGATGCGAGTTCGGCCGGCTCTGGGAGAACGACCAGATGCGCATCGTGCGTCGCCGACGAGATCTCGCCTGATTGCTGCCGGCTGTGGGACGTCGAGACGCAAGAACAAGCTCGACAAGGACCGCTTCCGCCGCGACATGGGCGGCCTGGTCGAGAGCCTATCAGGAGGTCGCGCGCAGGCTCGGGCTGCATGTCGACAATCCGATGCGGGTGAAGACGGGCCCGGTGCTGGTGCGCTCGAAATAGGACTGAGGCTCGTGAAGGCGCGCATCACCATCACCTTGAAGCCAGGGGTGCTCGACCCGCAAGGCAAGGCGATCGAAGGCGCGCTGCATGCCCTCGGCTTCGGCTCGGCCGGCAATGTGCGCCAGGGCAAATATATCGAGGTCGAGGTGGCCGAGAAGGATCCGGCGCGCGGCGCGCGCCGAGGTCGAGCGCATGTGCAAGGAGCTCCTCGCCAACACCATCATCGAGAACTACGCCTATGAGCTCGAGGCGGCTTGAGCAGGCATGAAGGCTGCCGTCATCGTCTTTCCCGGATCGAATTGCGATCGCGACGCCGCGGTGGCGCTCGAGGCAGCGACGGGTCGGCGCCCGCCATGGTCTGGCACGGCGACGCCGAGCTGCCGACAAAGCGACCTCATCGTGCTGCCCGGCGGCTTCTCCTATGGCGACTATCTCCGCTCTGGCGCCATGGCGGCGCATTCCCCGGTCATGCGCGAGGTGATCAAGCGGGCAAAGGCGGGGACGCCCGTGCTCGGCATCTGCAACGGCTTCCAGGTGCTGACCGAGGCGCGGCTGCTTCCCGGCGTGCTGATGCGCAACGCCACGCTCAAATTCATCTGCAAGGACGTGCATCTCCGCGTGGAGCGCACCGACACGAGCTTCACCGGCCGCTACGACAAGGGCCAGGTGGTCAGGTTCGCCGATCGCGCATAAGGACGGCTGCTACTTCGCCGACGATGAGACGCTTGCCCGCCTCGAAGGCGAGGGCCGCGTCGCCTTCCGCTATTGCGATCCTCAAGGCAACGTCGACGCCTGGAGGCCAATCCCAACGGCTCGCGGCGCAACATCGCAGGCATCTACAATGAGACAGGAACTGTCGCTTGGGCTGATGCCGCATCCTGAGCGCCTTGCCGATCCGGCGCTCTCCGGCACCGACGGCGCCAAGATGTTCAAAGGCCTGGTGGAAAGCCTCGCCGCGTAGTGGGTTTCGTCATTGCCGGGCTTGACCCGGCAATCCATTCCGTTAGGGCTTCAGCTCGCGCTTTTCAGATCCCGCCGCAGCCAATCGATTCGCTTCCTCAGCATGAACAAGCCCGCCCCGAAGATCACGCCGGACCTGGTCGCCGAGCATGGCCTCAGCCCTGACGAATACCGGCTGCTCGCTGCCGTGCTCGGCCGCGAGCCGTCGCTGACCGAGCTCGGCATCTTCTCGGTGATGTGGTCCGAGCACTGCTCCTACAAATCCTCGAAGCGTGTGGCTGAAGAAGCTGCCGACCAAGGGCCCGCAGGTGATCCAAGGCCCGGGCGAGAATGCCGGCGTGGTCGATCTCGGCGACGGCCAGGCTGCCGTCTTCAAGATGGAGAGCCACAACCACCCCTCCTATATCGAGCCCTATCAGGGCGCTGCGACCGGCGTCGGCGGCATCATGCGCGACGTGTTCACCATGGGCGCGCGCCCGGTCGCCAACATGAACGCGCTGCGCTTCGGCGCGCCCGACCATCCCAAGACCAGGCACCTCGTCGCCGGCGTCGTCGTCCGGCATCGGCGACTACGGCAATTGCATGGGCGTGCCCGACCGTCGGCGGCGAGACCAATTTCGACCGCGCGCTACAACGACAACATCCTGGTCAACGCCATGACCGTGGGCCTCGCCGATGCCAAGCGCATCTTCAAGTCGGCGGCGAACGGCGTCGGGCATCCCGTGGTCTATGTCGGCTCGAAGACCGGGCGCGACGGCATTCACGGCGCCACCATGGCCTCGGCCGAGTTCGACGAGGCGTCGGACGAGAAGCGCCCGACGGTGCAGGTCGGCGATCCCTTCACCGAGAAGCTGCTGCTCGAAGCCTGCCTCGAGCTGATGGCGACGGACGCCATCGTCGCCATCCAGGACATGGGCGCGGCGGGGCTCACCTCCTCCTCGGTGGAGATGGCCGACAAAGGCGGCGTCGGCATCGAGCTCGACCTCGACCACGTGCCGACGCGCGAAGACCGGCATGACGCGCCTACGAGATGATGCTGTCCGAGAGCCAGGAGCGCATGCTCATGGTGCTGAAGCCAGGCGCGGAGCCGATCGCCGAGCGCGTGTTCCGCAAGTGGGAGCTTGACTTCGCCGTGATCGGGCGCACCACCGATACCGGAAAGCTCGTGGTGCGCCATCGGCGGCGCCGTGCGAGGCCGATATCCCGCTGTCGGCGCTGGCGCACGCCGCACCGATCTATGAGCGCCCCTGGACCCCGCGGCCGAAGCCGGCAGCCGATCGCGGCCGCAAGATGTGCCGGCGCCGAACAGCCTCGCTCGGCGCGCTGGAGAGCCTGATGGGCTCCGCCGCACCTCTCCTCGCGCCGCTGGATCTGGGAGCAATACGACCACATGGTCATGGCCGACACGGTGCAGCGTCCGGGCGGCGATGCCGCGGTGGTGCGCGTGCACGGTACTGAGAAGGGCCTCGCCATCTCCTGCGACGTGACGCCCCGCTATTGCGCCGCCGACCCGCGCGAAGGCGCCAAGCAGGCGGTGGCGGAATGCTGGCGCAATCTGACCGGCGGTGGGCGCCGACCCGCTCGCCATCACCGACTGCATGAATTTCGGCAATCCCGAGCGGCCGGAGATCATGGGCGAGTTCGTCGAGGCGGTGAAGGGCATGGCCGACGCATGCACTGCGCTTTCCTTCCCCGTCGTGTCGGGGCAACGTGTCGCTCTACAACGAGACGAACGGCGTCGCCATTCCGCCCACGCCGGCCATCGGCGGCATCGGGCTCATTCCCAGACATCGCCGACGATGGCGACGCATCGCGCTGAAGCGGGACGGCGACGCGCTGATCCTCATCGGGCGCGGAAGGCAGGCATCTCGGCCAGTCGCTCTACATGCAGGAGCTTGGCTGCGGGCAATATGAAGGCGCCCGCCGCCGGTCGATCTCGACTGCCGAGCGCCGCGCCGGCGATTTCGTCAGCGGGCTGATCCGCAGCGGATGCCGTGTCTCCGCGGTGCACGACGTCTCCGACGGTGGGCTGTTGGTTGCGGTTGCCGAGATGGCGCTTGCCGGAGGGCGCGGCGTCGAGCTTGACGCCGCTCCGCGGGCACGCTCCCGGCGCACGCCGCTCTGGTTCGGCGAGGACCAGGGGCGCTACGTGGTCGCCGCCGCGCCGGACGAGGCCGCACGCGATCTTGCAGGAGGCGGCCAAGGCCGGCGTTCCCGCTCAGGCTGCTGGCAAAGGCGGCAGGCGACAGCCTTGACACTTCCCGGCGAAGCGCCGCTTTCGCTCAGCAAGCTTACGGACCGCGCATGAGCGCTGGTTGCCGCGCTTCATGGGCGGCAGCTAAGATCGGCGGGACGACTAAGGAATCGACGCACATGGCCATGGCGGCAGACGGATATCGAGCGGCTGATCAAGGAGCGCTTCCCCGACGCCGATGGTCTCGCATCGACGACCTCGCCGGCGACGGCGATCATTATGCCGCGACCGTCGTGTCGGAAGCGTTCCGCGGCAAAATCGCGCGTCGAGCAGCACAAGATGGTCTATGATGCGCTCAAAGGTCAGATGGGCGGGGCGCTGCATGCCCTCGCGCTCAAGACCGAGGCGCCGTAGCTAAAGGTCCGCCAGATCAGGATAAGACGATGAGCGCACAAGACGTTCAGGACTGGATCGGCAAGCAGGTCGCGAGCAACGACGTCGTGCTGTTCATGAAGGGCACGAAAGCAGATGCCGCAATGCGGCTTCTCCATGCAGGTGGCGCAGATCCTCAACCATCTCGGCGTCGATTTCAAAGACATCAACGTGCTCGACGACATGAGCGTGCGCGACGGCATCAAGGCCTATTCCAACTGGCCGACCATTCCGCAGCTCTACGTCAAGGGCGAGTTCATCGGCGGCTGCGATATCGTGCGCGAGATGTTCCAGGCGGGCGAATTGCAGGAGCTGCTCTCGACCGAAAGGGCGTCGCCCACAACGCCCAGACGCTGACGGCGTAGGCCGCTTTCCTATCACCAGACTTCTGTCATGCCCGGGCTTGTCCCGGGCATCCACGAACTTCGTCGCATCGCTATAAACGTGGATGGCCGGGACAAGCCCGGCCATGACCATTTGCGGCGTAATGAGAGCGATTAGCGCGAGTAGAACTCGATGACGAGGTTCGGCTCCATCATCACCGGATAGGGCACGTCCGTCAGCGTCGGCGAGCGGAGCAGCTTTGCCGTCATCTTGGAGTGGTCCACCTCGAGATAATCCGGCACGTCCCGCTCGGGGCTCTGCGCCGATTCGAGCACCATGCCGGCATCCTTGGCCTTGTCGCGCACCTCGATCACGTCGCCTTCGCGGCAGCGGTAGCTCGAGATGTTGACGCGGCGGCCGTTGACCCGCACATGGCCGTGGCTCACGAACTGCCTGCGCGGCGAACACCGTGGGCACGAACTTGGCGCGATAGACGATGGCGTCGAGCCGGCGCTCAAGCAGGCCGATCAGATTTTCGGATGTGTCGCCTCTGAGCCGCGCCGCCTCGCTGTAGATCGCCTTGAACTGCTTCTCGGTGATGTTGCCGTAATAGCCTTTCAGCTTCTGCTTGGCGCGGAGCTGCTGGCCGTAGTCGGAAAGCTTGCCGCGGCGGCGCTGGCCGTGCTCGCCTGGCCCGTATTCACGCTTGTTGTAAGGGCTCTTCGGCCGGCCCCAGATATTCTCGCCGAGCCTGCGGTCGATCTTATGCTTCGCGTGCACACGTTTCGTCATTCTGAAAAGCTCCAAAGCCGAGTTGAGCTTGCTCGCGGGCTTGTCCGGACCGCGGCTGCTCGTAAAGCCATTTGCGATTGAAGGGCGGAAGCCTGCGTTCAGGGCCTCGCCTTCGAGCGCTCCAAACCGTGAGGTCGGCAAGCGCCGCCCGCGCTCTGTTACACGGAATGTGCGGAAAGTGTCAATTGGCGCCGCCGGCAGCCGGAGCCGGCGCCGGGAGCGGCCTGAGGCGCCGCCGCCGCTGCCGGGGGCTCGGGCGCTGCTGGTGCGCTGCGCGGGGGCCGACTGCACATAGGTGTTGATCGCCGCCGTCACCTTTTCCTTCTGCCCAGGCGCGCATTCGAGCTTCTTCGTGGTGATGGTCGTGGCGTCGCCTTTGGCGGCGTTGGCCGCGGCGGCACCCTCCTTGGCCAGGTCGTCCCGATTGGCCGGCGTCGTCACTCTCGGTGATCTTGACGTTGCCGGCGAAGTAGGAGGTGGCGAAGGTGTGCAGGGCGTGGATGAACATCATCTGCTCGCGCGGTCCAGCCGCGCAGCTTCTCGCCCCGGATCAGCGCGTCGAAATTCGCCTTTTCGAGCTCCGGGAGCTGGCAGACCTCGGCATAGGCCGAGCGGGTGGCGACGCGGATGATTTGGCGCGCATCGTCGAGGGGATGAGATATTTGTTGGGGTCCGATTTATCGAGTTTGACCATCTGCCCGCCGGGCCCTGCCGGCACTTGGTCGGGAACAATGGAGAGCGCGAAGGTCGACATCACGCGCACGGCGCTGTCGCTGAGCCCTTTGGGAGCGCCTTGGCGCTGCACCCGCCGGCTTGGTGCGGTTGCCAAGCTCCTCGGCAACGTAGTGGACGCCGGACTCGTCCGCGGCGTTAAGCGGTCCTCCGGCCAAGAGCGCGAGCGCTGCCGTGAGCGCGGCCCCGCTCCATTCAATCCACGCAACTCGCATTGATTGCCCCTCTCCCTGCGGTGCCCGGAAGCTAATCATCCTCAAGGGTCATCGCAATAGCAGAAACGGGGCAGAACTATGACCCCTCCCCCTTGCGCTTGCGGCTGTTGCTACCGCTGAGCGAGGCCACGATCCCGCGCCAGGTGCGCACGTCCTGCTCGGTCGCGCCCATGCGATGAAACATGTTGCGGATGGCGCGCACCATGGTGGGCCGCTTCTCCGGCGGGCGCAGGAAACCGCATCGGTCGAGCTCGCTCTCCAGGTGCTCGAAAGGGCGAGCAGCTCGGCGCGGGTCGCGAGCCGCGTGCCGGAAAGATCGAGCCCTTCCGCCGCCGGCCCATCGCATTTGGTGGCGCGGCCGAGCGACGGCTCCGGCGCCCGCGCCTGCAGCCATTCATAGCCGACGAGCAGCACGGTCTGGGGCAGGCTCAAGGAGGCGAAAGACGGATTGACCGGCGCGGTCACGATGGCGTCGGCGAGCGAGATCGCATCGTTGTCGAGGCCGCTTCGCTCAGGCCCGAACATCACGCCGGTGCGCTCGCCCTTCGCCCCGCGCGCGGCGAGTTCGCGGGCAGCGCCGGCAGGCGTCAGCACCGGCTTTCACCATGCCGCGCGGCCGCGCCGTGGTGGCGAGCAGGAAGGTGAGATCGCCGATTGCAGCTCTCAAGGCTCGGATAGACCGTTGGCGCGATCGATGATGGCGTCGGCGCCGGCAGCCGCGGCGCGCGCTCTGTCGCTCGGCCAGCCGTCGCGAGGGGGCGATGAGGCGAAGCTCGGTGAGGCCGAAATTGGCCATGGCCCGCGCGGCAAAGCCGATATTCTCGCCGAGCTGCGGCTCGACCAGGATCACCGCGGGCGCGAAGCTGGACAGCTTGGGTCTTTGCCCGCGATTTGGGCACCGCTCGTCGCTTCAGGTTTTGCCCGCCTTCTCGGTTCGGCCTCGGCTCTTGCTTTCATCATCGGAACACGATGCTATAGGGGCGAGCAGGCCGCAATGGTGAGCCGAAACCGAGAGCGATGACGCCTTCAACATATCCCGCCGGAGACTTCCAGTGAACAAGATCAAGGTGACGAACCCCGTCGTCGATCTCGACGGGGACGAGATGACTCGGGTCATCTGGCAGCTGATCAAGGACAAGCTGATCCAGCCCTATCTCGATATCGAGCTTCGCACCTTCGACCTTGTCCATCGAGAACCGCGACGCGACCGACGACCAGGTCACCATCGACGCGGCCAACGCCATCAAGGACTGCGGCGTCGGCGTCAAATGCGCGACCATCACGCCCGACGAAGCGCGGGTGAAGGAGTTCGGCCTCAAGAAGATGTGGAAGTCGCCGAACGGCACCATCCGCAACATCCTCGGCGGCGTCATCTTCCGCGAGCCGATCATCTGCAGCAACGTGCCGCGTCTCGTGCCGGGCTGGACCAAGCCGATCGTCATCGGCCGCCATGCTTACGGCGACGTCTACCGCGCCACCGATTTCCGGCGTGCCCGGCAAGGGCAAGCTCACCATCAGCTTCGTCGGCGAGGACGGCACCCGCATCGAGCATGAGGTGCATCGAGTTCGACGGCCCCGGCGTGGCGCTCGCCATGTTCAATCGTCGACGACTCGATCCGCGACTTCGCGCGCGCCAGCCTGAATTACGGGCTGCATGCGCAACTATCCGGTCTATCTCTCCACCAAGAACACCATCCTCAAGGCCTATGACGGGCGCTTCAAGGATATCTTCGCCGAGGTGTATCGACGCGGAGTTCAGCGCAGGAGTTCGAGCGCGCGCGGGCTGACCTACGAGCACCGGCTGATCGACGACATGGTGGCGTCGTGCGCTGAAATGGTCGGGCGGCTATGTGTGGGCGTGCAAGAACTATGACGGCGACGTGCAGTCCGACACCGTGGCGCAAGGCTTCGGCTCGCTCGGGCTGATGACGACGCGTGCTGATGACGCCCGACGGCAAGACGGTGCTGGCCGAAGCCGCGCACGGCACCGTCACGCGCCATTACCGGCAGCATCAGCAAGGGCGGGCGACCTCGACCAACGCCACGGCCTCGATCTTCGCCTGGACCGGCGGCCTCAAGCACCGCGCCAAGCTCGACGACAATGCCGAGCTTGCCCGCTTCGCCGAGACGCTGGAAAAGGTCGTGGTCGGCACCATCGAGGCGGGCTTCATGACCAAGGACCTGGCGCTTCTGGTCGGCGCCGATCAGGCCTGGCTCTCCACCACAGGTTTTCTCGACAAGATCGACGAGCGGCTGCAGGAGGCGATGGCAGACCGCGCCGCTGCCTGACGCTTGCCGGCGCTACTGCGCTTCGGTCTCCTTCTTCGCGGCGGACGATTTGGCGCGGGGAGCGCGCGGCGCGCGGCGAAGCTTCTGGTTCTCAAGCGCCCTCTGCCTTCAGCCACCTCGCTTGATATGCCTGACGATTTCCGGATGGCGGCGGCCAAGCCGCGCCAACCCCTCGCTGTCCAGCACATAGACGCGGCAAACCGTGTCGGCGACCACGGCATGCCTATGGCTGCGATGCTCGAGCAGCGCCATCTCGCCGAAGAAATCGCCTTCATGCAGCTTGATGGGCTGTCCCGGCACCACGCAAACCGTGGCGTCGCCGCTGCCGATGAAATACATCGCCCCGCCAGCATCGCCCGCGGGCACGATCGGTGGCGCCCGGCTGGAACAGACGCGTGTAGAGCAGCTTGGTGACCTCGGCCACCTCGGCTGCGTCGAGCGTCGAGAACAGCGGCACGCGCGCCACCATGCTCCAGGTCACCACGAATTCGTGGCGCGCCGATTCCTGGCTGAAGCCGGCGGATAGAATGGCGATGGGAAGAGCGAACATGCCGAGGCCGAGCAGCATCACGATGCCGCCGAACACCTTGCCGAGCGGCGTCACCGGCACGATGTCGCCATAGCCGACGGTGGTCAGCGTCGACAAGGCCCACCACGCAGCGGCGGGGATGGAGCCGAACTTGTCCGGCTGCGCCCGCGTGCTCGAGAAAATAGATAACGGCCGCCGAGAACAGCATCAGCATCATCATGAGGAGGATCGCGCCGAGCAGCGCGCGATATTCGTGGGCGATGACGCGCTTCAGGGTCAGAAGCGCCGGCGAATAGCGCAGCAATTTGAGCAGCCGGAACAAACGGAACAGGCGCAAGATCCGCAAGGCCCGCAGGTCGAACGGCACGAGCAGGTAAAGATACCAGGGCAGGATGGCGAGCAGGTCGATGATCATCATCGGCCTCGCCGCGAAGTTCAGCCGCGCGCGCCAATGCGGCAGCCGACGCAGCAGCGGGATCTCGACCGAGCTCCACAGCCGCAGCACATATTCGACGGTGAACACCATCACCGAGAAAGTGTTGAAGGCCTCGAACTCCGGGCCCGTAGCGGGCATAGAGGGAGGGAACCGTCTCGGCGGCGAAGGCGAGGCCGTTGGCGACGATGAGAACGATGAGGAAGACGTTGACGACGCGGCCGATCGGGATTGCCGTCGCCGACCTCTAAGATGTCGTGAACCTTGACCCGCCAGTCGCGCCAGACGGATTTGAGGCTCATCGTCAGGCGGTCCCCGCGCGGCGCGCGTCTGCCTCGGCAGCAGCGCCGCCGGTGATCCGCGCCGCGATGGCGTCGAGCGCGGCGGCGGCATTGGCGCCGTCAGGCCCTCCGGCCTGGGCGAGGTCTGGGCGCCCTCCCCCGCCTTTGCCGCCAAGCGCTTCGGCGCCGGCGCGAGCAAGCTCGACCGCGTTGTAGGTTTGGGTGAGGTCGTCGGTGACGCCGACCACGAGGCCGGCCTTGCCTTCCTCCGACACGCCGATAATGGCGACCACGCCTGAGCCGAGCTGGCGCTTGGCGTCATCGACCAGCCCGCGCAGATCCTTGGGCGCCACGTCCTGCAGCGTGCGGGCGAACAGCTTCACCGGGCCAAGATCGCGGATCGCCGAGGCTGTGTCGGCCGCCGCACCGCCGCCGAGCGCGAGCTCGCGCTTGGCGTCGGCGAGCTGCTTCTCGAGCTTCCGGCGCTCATCGAGAATGGCGGCGAGCCGCTCGATCATCTCGTCGGGGCCGACCTTGAGCAGCTCCGCCGCCTCGCGCACGCGCTGGTCCTGCGTCGCGAGATAGGAGCGCGCGCCCTCGCCCGTCAGCGCCTCGATGCGGCGGACGCCGGAAGCAACCGCGCTCTCGCCAACGATCTTGAGCAGGCCGATATCGCCGGTGCGCCGCACATGGGTGCCGCCGCACAGCTCGACGGAGTAAGCGTGATCGGCCTTGCGCGCTCGCCTCGCTCCTGCCCATGCTGACGACGCGGACCTCCTCGCCATATTTCTCGCCGAACAGCGCCAGCGCGCCCTTGGCGATCGCCTCGTCGGGGCCCATCAGATGCGTCTCGACCGGCGGAGTTCTGCAGCACCATGGTGTTGGCGAGATCTTCCACCGCCTTGATCTCGGCTTGCGTCATCGGCCGCGGATGGGAGAAATCGAATCTGAGCCGCCCGGGCTCGACCAGCGAGCCCTTCTGCGCCACGTGCAGCCCAAGCACCTCGCGCAGCGCCTCGTGCAAGAGGTGCGTCGCGGAATGATTGGCGCGCGTCGCGGTGCGGCGCGCATGATCGACCTCGAGATCGACCACCTCGCCGACCTTCAGCGTGCCGGCTTCGAGCGCGCCGGAATGCAGGAACAGGCCATGCAGCTTCTTCTGCGTGTCCTCGACGGTGAAAGCGCGCGCCTGACGGGCTCGAGATCAGCCCGCGGTCGCCGACCTGGCCGCCGGACTCGCCATAGAACGGCGTCTGATTGACGATGACGACGCCGCGCTCGCCGGCTTTGAGCTCGATGACGCGCTTGCCGTCCTTGACCAGCGCCACGATCTCGCCGGACGAGGCCTCGGCGTCGTAGCCGAGGAACTCGGTGGCGCCGACCTCTTCCTTCAGCTCGAACCACAAGGTCTCGGTCGCGGCCTCGCCGGAGCCGGCCCAGGACTTCCGCGCCTCGGCGCGCTGGCGCTCCATGGCGGCGGCAAAGCCCTTGGTGTCGACGCCGATGCCGCGGGCCTTCAGCGCATCCTCGGTCAGGTCGAAGGGGAAGCCGTAAGTGTCGTAGAGCTTGAACGCGGTCTCGCCGGGAAGCATGTCGCCGCGCTTCAATCCTCTGGTCGCCTCGTCGAGCAGGCGAAGCCCGCGCTCGAGCGTATCGCGGAAGCGGGTCTCCTCGAGCTTCAGCGTCTCGACGATCAGGCTCTGGCCGCGCTCGAGCTCGGGGTAGGCGTGGCCCATCTCGGTGATCAGCGTCGGCACCAGCCGCCACAGCAGAGGCTCCTCGGCGCCGAGCAGATGCGCATGACGCATGGCGCGGCGCATGATGCGGCGAAGCACATAGCCGCGTCCCTCGTTCGACGGCAGCACGCCGTCGGCGATGAGGAAGGACGACGCGCGCAAATGATCGGCGATGACGCGGTGGCTCGGCTTGGCCTCGCCCTTGGCCGGCACGCCGGTGAGCGAGACCGAGGCCGCGATCAGCGCGCTGGAACAGATCGATCTCGTAATTGTCGTGGGTGCCTTGCAAGACGGCGGCGATGCGCTCAAGCCCCATGCCGGTGTCGATCGAGGGCTGCGGCAGGTCGACGCGCTTGTCCGCCGCGAGCTGCTCGTACTGCATGAACACGAGATTCCAGATCTCGACGAAGCGGTCGCCTTCGGCGTCGGGGCTGCCGGGAGGACCGCCTTGCACGCTCGGGCCGTGGTCGTAGAAGATCTCCGAGGACGGACCGCAAGGGCCAAGCTCGCCCATCGACCAGAAATTGTCGGTGCCCGCGATGCGGATGATCTTCTCGTCGGGGAAGCCGGAGATCTTGCGCCACAGCCGCGCCGCCTCGTCGTCGTCGGCATAGACGGTGATCAGCAGGCGCTTCTTGTCGAGCGCGTAGTCCTTGGTGAGCAGCTCCCAGGCGAGCAGCGATCGCGCGCTCCTTGAAATAATCGCCGAAGGAGAAATTGCCGAGCATCTCGAAGAAGGTGTGGTGGCGCGCGGTGTAGCCGACATTGTCGAGGTCGTTATGCTTGCCGCCGGCGCGCACGCATTTCTGCGCCGTGGCCGCGCGCGGGAAGGCCGGCTTCTCGGCGCCGGTGAAGCACGTTCTTGAACTGCACCATGCCGGCATTGGTGAACATCAGGGTCGGATCGTGGCGCGGCACGAGCGGGCTCGAGGGCAGCACCTGATGATCGTTGCGCGGCGAAGAAATCGAGGAAGCCCGCGCGGATGGCGTTAACGCTCGTGTTGTTGACACTGTGTGTTGACGCCGGTATCGCCGACGCCGCAGCCTCGCGTCCGTCTGGCGAGCTATCGGTGACAGTCTTGTCGTTCATACGTTTTGGCCGGCTTTCTTGGTGGCTTGGCCGCGCCGGCGGCCTTGGCTTTCTTGGCGCTCGTCTTCTTGGCTTGGCTCATGGCAGCGATGCTGGGAGGCCTTAAGTCGCGCGACATCGCGAGGGCTACGCGAAGATTGCAAATGAGATCCTAGCCGATTCTGGCGTGGCGAAGCCGCTTCCTGAAGGAGGCGCGGGCTTCAAGGATCCGCCTGAGACATAGTTCGGCGAGCTGAGGCTGTCCAGCGCAGGAGGCACGGGCACAGCCTGTTCATACCTCCCTTGCGGGAGGTCCGACGACTTACGCGCTCGAGCGAAGCGTCAGGAGTGAGGCGGCTAGGCGACAGCGCTTCACTCGCCGCCCGGCTCGATGCCGGGCTCAGCCGCCCTCCCATAAGGGGAGGGATGCAGAAAGCGCTCGGATGGCCCGAGGGACTAAGCCCGGCCATGACGAACGCAACTAACTTACTGAACTTCAGCGCACCCGCGTCAGCGGCGGCCGCGTCTTGCGGCCCCGCCGGCAATCGGCGTCACGGCGCCGTCCTCGGCAAAGCCTGCGGCGGCCTCGTCACCTTCGGCGCCCTCGCCGCTTGCCTCGCTCGCGCCTCGAGGATTTGCCCGGCGATCAGCCCGGCGTTCTGGCGGATGGCGCGCTCGATCTTCTCGGCCATTTGCGGATGCTCTTTCAGATATTGCTTGGCGTTCTCGCGGCCCTGGCCGATGCGCTCGCTATCGAAGGAGAACCAGGCGCCGGATTTCTCGACGATGCCGGCCTTGACCCCGAGATCGATCAGCTCGCCGGTCTTGGAGACGCCCTCGCCATACATGATGTCGAACTCGATCTGCTTGAACGGCGGCGCCACCTTGTTCTTCACCACCTTGACGCGGGTCTGGTTGCCGACCACCTCCTCGCGCTCCTTGATGGCGCCGATGCGGCGGATGTCGAGGCGCACCGAGGCGTAGAATTTCAGCGCATTGCCGCCGCTCGTGGTCTCGGGCGAGCCGAACATCACGCCGATCTTCATGCGGATCTGGTTGATGAAGATCACCATGCAGCGGGATTTGGAGATCGAGCCGGTGAGCTTGCGCAAGCGCCTGGCTCATCAGCCGCGCCTGGCTGCCCATCTGCATGTCGCCCATCTCGCCTTCGAGCTCGGCGCTGCGGCGTCAGCGCCGCGACCGAGATCGACCACCAGCACGTCGATGGCGCCGGAGCGCACCAGAGTGTCGGCGATCTCGAGCGCCTGCTCGCCGGTGTCGGGCTGGGAGATCAGCAGGTTGTCGAGGTCGACGCCGAGCTTCCGCGCATAGACCGGTGTCGAGCGCGTGCTCGGCGTCGATGAAGCCGCAAATGCCGCCGCGCTTCTGCGCCTCGGCGATGACGTGCAGCGCGAGCGTGGTCTTGCCGGAGGATTCAGGCCCGTAGATCTCGACGACGCGGCCGCGCGGCAGGCCGCCGATGCCGAGCGCGATGTCGAGGCCGAGCGAGCCGGTGGAGATCGGCCTCGACCTCCACCGCCTTCTCGTTCTGGCCGAGGCGCATGATGGAGCCCTTGCCGCAATTCCGCTCGATCTGCGAGATCGCAGCTTCGAGCGCCTTCTCCCTGTCCATTTCAGCTCCTTCGACGAGACGAAGCGCGACATTCAACATGGCCGATTCTCCCTTATTTCACAGGCCCGGCGATGCTGGCAAACGCCGGTTCAGCATGATCCCCGGGGCTGACCGGCCCCAATTCGTACGCCTCTCATGAGAGCGAGAGGCAATGTACTCGTTTTGTTCTCCGTTCGCAATCCGTTCTTTGTTGCACAGGGTCACGGCATAGTCGCGCTTGTCCCCATCCTTGGCGGCTACCTGAGATCGGTGCCGATCGGCGGCCGACAGTGAGCCGCCCGAGCCGAGAGACGTCGACAATGAGATTTGTGGTCCCCGGAGGTCCCTTGCACAGAAGCGGCCTTGCATCGCCTTCCAGAGTGCCATGGAGCCGGCACAGGCGCGCTCGCGCTCATCCGTCCTTGGCGCCGCAGATCGCAAGAGCCACGGATCACCGCGATCCCGGTCCATGAAGCCCCATCGCCATCCCGCACACTCGCGGCCAACAATATCAGCGTTGCCGCCGCGCCGCATGCCCCTTCGCCCGTTGCAGGAAGGTGCTATGGCGAAGGTTAGGAGACTTGCGGCTCGGGCACGGGCTTCGACGGCTGCGCCCTTGGCGACTCGCGCGTCACCGCCTCGCGATAGGAAAGCGGTCGATATAGGGAGCAAGGCGCTCGACGACCTTACGCTTCAGCTCGGGCGGCATCTCGTATTCGGAGACGCGATGCTCCTTCTGCGCGTCGAGATAAGCGCGCATCGGCGCCTCGGCGGCGGCGAAGTCGCCGATGTCGAGACGCGCATAGATATCGCGCATGGTGGCGATCGGGTCCTTGATCGAGATCCTCGTAGCGAAGCTCGATCAGGCGGTCCTGCCGGGATCACGATGGCGGTCGTCTTCGTAGTCCTCGGTGAGGCGCGCGAACATGTCGAGCACGTAGTCGTCGAGCCAGCTATCGAGATAAGGCGGATTGTGCAGCCCTTGCATGGAATAGAGCGCGCGCCAGAGCTTCACCGTGGAGGGAAACACGTTGAGCGGGTTGCGCGCAGAGATAGATGATAGCGCGCGTCGGGAAAGAGCTTGGTCAGGAGCTTGAGCCGCGCGGCGTTGGCCGGGGTCTTCATCACCAGCGGCTTGCCGCCGTGCTTGAGCGACAGCCGGCGGTAGAACCACATATAGGCGTCGGCCCATTTCTTCCTGTCGGCTTCGGTGAGGCCCTTGAAGTCGAGATAGTCGGTGTCGGCGGGGCCGAAGCGCGGCCAGGCATGGGTGACGTAGGGCGTTCCCTCGCCCAGCATCAGCATGCCGAACTCTTCCTCCTGCGGCCGGTCGAAGCCGACCGGCACGTCGTCCTGCGGGCGCTTCTTGGGCAAGAGCACCTCCATGAGCTTGGGCAGCGTGTTCTCGGTCAGCAGGAAGTGATGCGGGAAGAAGCATTCAAAGGTGGTCGGATAAGCGAGGTTGGGATCGACCGAGAAGAGATCGTGCAGAAAGGTCGTGCCGGTCCGCCAATGGCCGATGACGAAGACCGGCGGCTGGTCGAGCGGGAGCGCCTCGGCGCGCGGCCCGGTATTTCGCTTCCGGAGATCCGATAGAGCACCGAGTTCCACGGCACCCAAAGGAACAGCGCCAGCACGTCGGGGATGCAATTGAGCGTGAAGCTGTAATGCCCGCGCTTGAACAGCTTCATCAGCGCGCGGAGCCGCATGCCGAACCAGAAATAGATCAGGCGCCCGCCATAGCGGTGGATGGTGAGCGCCGGCATGCGAGGCTTCGCGCGGGCTCTCCGGCGGAAGCCTTCATGCTGATCCTCGGAGGCTGTTTCTCGTAATCCGGCACGCGCTTCGAATCCCCAAAGCGGCGAGAAGGTGGTTTCGCAAAGCGTGTTAGCCGCGATCGGTGACGAAAGGAAGACTTTGCTGATGGTCTCGTTCGCTGGCGCCGGGCGGGCGCGGTCAGCCCTGCAGCGCGGCCTTCACCGCCGCGGCAAGCTCCTTCAGGTCGAAGGGCTTCTGCAGGAACATGAAAGTCTTCCTTCTCCGACAGGTTGCGGCGGAAGGCGTCCTCGGCATAGCCGGAGATGAAGATGATCTTCACGTCGGGGCGCTCGCTCCTGAGATGCTTCATCAAGAGTGGGGCCGTCCATCTCGGGCATCACCACGTCGCTGACCACGAGGTCGACATCGCCGTTGTAGCTCGTGAACATCTCGAGCGCCTCGGTGCCGGTGGTGGCCTCGAGCACGTTGATAGCCGCGCTGGCCAAGCGCGCGCGCGGCGAAGCTGCGCACCGCGTCCTCGTCCTCGACGAGCAGCACCGTGCCGCGGCCGGTCAGAGTCCTTCGGCTGCTCGCGGCGCGCCGGCGCCGGCGCGCGGGCTGGCTCGGCCTCGCCAGCGACCTCCACATAGCGCGGCAGGTAGACGCGCATCACCGTGCCGTGGCCAAGCTCGCTATCGGCGAAGACGTAGCCGCCGGTCTGCTTGCACGATGCCGTAGACGGTGGAGAGGCCGAGCCCGGTGCCGCGCCCGACTTCCTTGGTGGAGAAGAACGGCTCGAAGATCTTCTGCATCACCTCGGGCGCCATGCCGGTGCCGGTGTCGCTCACCTCGATCAGCACATATTCGCCGGGCGGCACCCGATGCTGGCCGAGCTCAAGCGATGTCGCGCTCGCTGACATTGGCGGTGCGGATGACGAGCTTGCCGCCGTTCGGCATGGCGTCGCGCGCGTTCACCGCGAGGTTGATGATCACCTGCTCGAACTGATGCAGATCGGCCTTGACCGGCCAGATGTCGCTGCCGCTGTCGAGCTTCAGCTCGATGTTCTCGCCGAGCAGGCGGCCAAGCAGGATCGACAGCTCGGACAGCACGTCGCCAAGCTGCGAGCCGCTGCGGCCGCAAGGTCTGCTGGCGCGAGAAGGCGAGCAGCTGGCGCACCAGACCAGCGGCGCGGTTCGCGTTCTGCTTGATGTTCATGATGTCCTGGAAGGCAGGATCGGTCGGGCGGTGGTTCATCAGCAGGAAGTCGGAGAAGCCGATGATCGCCGTCAGCATGTTGTTGAAGTCGTGCGCGATGCCGCCGGCGAGCTGGCCGATCGCCTGCATCTTCTGGCTCTGGCGCGATCTGCATCTCGAGCGCGCGCTGCTGGGTGGTGTCGATGGCGTAGGCGATCGCCGCCTCGCTTTCGCCCTCGGCCCGCTCGACCGGGCTCAGATAGACGCGGCCGCTCCGCTCCTTGTCGCCCTCAAAGGCGATGTCGACCGGCTCGATCAGGCCTTGCCCGGCGATGGCCGCATCGAGCGCCTTGCGCAATGCCTCGGCGCCATCGGCGTCGGCAAGGCTCGCAAGCGTCACCTTGCGCGCCGGCACGCCGTCGACGGCGCGGCCGAACAGCCGCACGAAGGCGGCGTTGGTGGTGCTGATGGTGCCTTCGCGGTCGACGGTGGCGATGGCGATGGGCGCCGAGTTGAACAGGCGCGGCAAATCTGAGCTCGGCGGCGGCGGCTTCTTCCGCGCCGCCAGGGGCGCGATTGAGCACCAGCGCGTGCGCCAGCCCGCCATTGCCGCCGTAGCGGGGCAGACAGTGCAGGATGCGCACCGGAAGCGTGGTGCCGTCGGCCTCGACGAGGTCGATATCGAAGCGCCGCGTGGCGCCGTGCGTGGCGCCGCGGCCGGCTCTGGCGATGAGCGCCGCGCCGTCTTCCGACATGATCTTGGCGAGCTTGAGCTGGCCGCCGGCAGCGTCGGCGAGGTCGAGGCCGAGCCATTGGGCGAGCGTGGCGTTGAGATAATCGATGGTGCCCTCGCCATCGGCGGTGAAGAAGCCGGCCGGCGCGTTGTCGAGATAGGCGATGGCCTGCTGCACCTTCTCGAAGCCAGCCTCCTGCCGCTCGCGGTCGGCGGTCACCTCGTCGACCTGCCAGACCACGAGCCCGCCTTTGCGGCCGGAGTCGGGGTCGGCAGGCATCGGCTGCACCGAGATGCGGAACCAGCGCGGGCGCACGCCAGGCTCTTCCTCGGCCTCGCCGAGCGGCGGCAGGCGAAATTCCTCCCTCAGCGCCCTGCCCTGCTGGGCGGCGCGCGACAGGCGGAAGATCTGCTCGGCGAGAAAGCTGTTGCCGGCAAAGGCGCGGTCGGGCGCCTGCACCACCATGTCCGGCTCAAGCCCGAGAAGGTTGCGATAGGCTTCGTTGGCGTAGAGCACGCGGCCGCTCTGGTCGGCGATGAGCGCCCTTGCGGAAGATTGTCGACGAAGGCCTTGGTGACGTCGTTGCGCGCTTGGCGTCTGGCCGAAATGCAGGATGCCGACGGCGCCGGCGAACAGGCAGAACACGCCGACCACGGCAAGCCCGCCAAGGATGGCGAGGACGAAGGGCTCGGCCATCTCGCGCGAGATCATGGCGAGGCCGACGGCGGCCACGGCAAGGACCGAGCGCGAGCGCCACCACGAGGGCGACATTGCCGCCGCGGCCGGACTGATCTGCGGCTGGCTCGGCGTAACGCGAAGGCGCGTCGATGTCGGTCATGCCTCCAAACTACCCGATTCGATTTGCGTTCGCGCCGGACATTGTGATGTGGCGCGTTGTTGCAGCTCGAAGGCGCAAATCCATGACAGGCACCGGCCATTTTCCTTGTGGATTGCGGCCTCGCCGGCGCTGCCGCGCGGTGCGTCGAGGACCGCCGCGCTTGCAGGCCAAGGGAGCCTTCCGGCGTCATATTGGTACCTTGGTTAACGGTTTATTAGGGGCCGGCAAACAAGCCTTGGCGGCCAGCCATCGTCGCGCGCCGACGCTCAGGAACCCTGAAATGCCCTCGACGACGGACACCGACAGCATCGTTCTTGGCGTCGCCGCCTTCCTGTTCGCGTTCGCGCTCATCGCGCCTCATCGCCTGGGCGTTCAAGACCTTCGTGCTCACCGGGCGGAGCGGTACGGGCCTGCTTGCGCGGGCGCGACCGACGGCTCGGCGTGGTGGAGACGGCATCGGTCGATGGACACCGCAAGCTCATCCTCATCCGCCGCGACACGGTGGAGCATCTGATCATGACCGGCGGTCCGGTCGACGTGCTGATCGAGACCGGAATCGAGGGACAGACAGCCGCTCGGGCCGCCGCTCGAGGACGTGATCATCGCCAGGGCCGAGACGCGTCCCGCGCCTGACTTCAGCAAGACCTGAGAAGCGCGGAAAACCGTCGATCTCGGCTCTGCTAAACGGCAAAATTTGTGCTTGACCGTGACACTCTGCGCAACGGTGGTTTCGCTTGTCGCCAGAGCCAAGTTGCGCTAGACAGGACATCTCGAACTTACGGCCGCCATGCGTATGTTGTGGCAGGCGATGAAGTGACGCCGGTAGATTCAGCGCTCATGCCGTAAGGACGCCGGCAGTTCCTCGCTAATGGTCCGACACCGGCTGGCTTCGGCCGAGTCATGTCAGTCCCCAAACACTCACTCCACCCCCAAAAGCGGGGAGTTTTTTCGTCCTCATCACTCTTACTCGCGATGAGTGTTGCCCCTTCGGCGAAGAGAGTGCGAGCATGCTTATCTCCTGGGTGTGGCCGGTCTCAGCCTCGGCGTCGTGCTGCTCGCGCCAGCGCACGCAGCTGAGCGTGTGGCTCTCGTTGTCGGCAATTCAGGCTATCAGGCCGTCCCCGAGCTCGACAATCCCGCAGAACGACGCGAAGCTCAGGCGGCAAACGTTGACGGACTCGGCTTCACTGGTCGGCCGCAGCGCCCAGCTCGATCTTGACAAGGCTGGGCAAGCCTTCGGCGGCGCGCTACAGGGTGCTGCAGCGCAGGCTCTTCTACTATGCAGGTCACGGCGTGCCGGTGCGCGGCGCCAGCTTAAACACCAACCCCCAACCCGTGAAGCCGACGTCGATTTCCAGTCGCTGGATGTCGCGCTCGTGGTCCCGCCAGATGGAATCTTCCGGCACGCGGCTCAATCTCGTGATCCTCGATGCCGGAACAATCCTTTGGCGGCCGTGGCTGCTGAAGCCAGTGGTGGCGTGCCGCCAGTGCAGGCGCCCCGGAAGTGCCTGATCTCGCCACCCAGCCCGGCAACGTGGTGTCAAGACGGCGACGACGGCCACGGCCCCTACGCGTGCCCTCGCCCTCAACAGGCTGCGCGTGGACGCGCAGTAGAACTGTCATGCGCACACCCTTCCCCGACGGCCGAGGCTTGCTCGTCCGCGCCTTCATCCTTTCCGCTCTCGCGCGATCCCGCGCAAGCGCCGCTGAGATGCCGAAAGACTTCGTCTATCTCCAGCGATGTCGATCCAAGCATCGAGCAGGACCATGCGCTATGCAGGCGCGCCGACAATTTCACCGGCCGCCCGGTGCCGGGCTATGACGCGCCGTGAATGCGTGCTGGTGCGCCAAGCGGCGGAAGCGCTGAAAGCCGTGCAGGCCGAGCTGAAGGCAAAGGGCCTCTCGCTCAAGGTCTACGATTGCTATCGCCCGGCAGGAAGCCGTGGCCGGCCTTCGTCGCCATGGTCGAAGGCGCCGGACGATCGAGACTCAAAGGCCGTCCACTATCCGGCCCTCTGCCAAGGCGGAGCTGTTTCCGCAAGGCTACATCGCCACGGTCTCGGGCCACTCGCGCGGCGCCACCATGGACCTCACGCTGGTTCCGCTCGACGCAGGTCCGGTTCAGTCCGCGACCGGCGGGAATGCTCTCGGCGCCTGCACGGCGCCGCCCGCCGACCGCGAAGCCGACACCAGCATCGACATGGGCACTGGCTTCGACTGCTTCGATGTGAAGGCAAACACGGCGGTCCCGGGCCTTAGCATGGCGCAGCAGCAAAACCGTCGAGATACTGGTCGATCGCAATGGCGCGCCACGGCTTCAAGAACCTACGACAAGGAATGGTGGCACTTTACACGCTCCGAGAACGAGCCCTATCCCGACACGGTGTTCGATTTCCCGATCGAGCCGCGAGGTGTCAGTCATAGGAATTCGAGACCCAAAAACGTGGATGGTCGGGGACAGGCCCGGCCATGACGAACGAGCCTTTCGTTGCTTGGCTTATTCGTCGCGGTAGACGCGCTCGCGCCGCTCGTGGCGCTCCTGGGCTTCGACGCTCAGGGTCGCGATCGGACGCGCATCGAGGCGCTTCAGGCTGATCGGCTCGCCGGTCTCCTCGCAATAGCCGTAGGTGCCCTCATCGAGGCGGGCAAGGGCGGCGTCGATCTTGGCAATCAGCTTGCGCTGGCGGTCACGGGCGCGAAGCTCGAGCGCCCGCTCGGTCTCCGTGCTTGCCCGGTCGGCGATATCGGCGTGCTGAGCCGATTCGTCCTGCAGATGCTGGAGCGTCTCCTTGGTCGAGCGGAGGATCTCGTCGCGCCAGCGAGCAGCTTGCGCCGGAAATAGGCGCGCTGGCGCTCGTTCATGAAAGGCTCATCGTCGGAGGGCCGATAGTCTTCGGGGATTTTACGCTTCGGCCGCATGAAAGCCTCTGCCAACCGCATGGTCTTTGTTCCTCGGGCCAATGGCCCCGTCGTGTCCTCAGCCGGTTTGAGAGCAATCGCGGCCCCCGCCGGTCGGCACCGTATTTACGGAAGCGGGGCACCAAGTCAAGTGAGCAGAAGCGCCTTGACAAATATCCTTCTGCAGGAGCCAGCCGACTACGCTGCGGCGGGATAGAGTCAGAGTCCGATTACAGGCGGATGACAGGCCATTGACGATGAGAATCATTGGGGCAGCGGGTTGGGTCTTGAGCTTGCACACCCCACCTCTTCGTCATCCGCCCAAGGCGCCAAGAGGCGCTAAAGGACATCGAGAAGCGTGCCGATCTCTTCCTTCACCCACGGCGCCGCCGACGCTTTGCGCAATATCGGCGACTTCGCGTCAGACCTGGTCGAGCCGACGGTCAGGCTCGGCGTCACCGGCCTCGCCCGCTCCGGCAAGACCGTGTTCATCACCGCGCTCGTGCACAACCTCATGGCGGGCGCCCGCATGCCGTTCTTCGATGCCGTGGCGCACGGCCGCGTGTCTGCGCGCCTATCTTGAGCCGCAGCCGGACGATCGAGGTGCCGCGCTTCGACTATGAGCGGCACATGGCCGATCTCACCGCGAGCCCGCCGCGCTGGCCGGAAAGCACGCGCCGCATCAGCCAGCTCAGGCTTGCCATCGAATACGAGCCGCAGAGCTTCTGGAAGCGGCGGCTCGGCTACAACCGGCTCAACATCGACATCGTCGACTATCCCGGCGAGTGGCTGCTCGATCTGCCGCTCTTGCGGCTCGACTATCGGCAATGGTCGCAGCCAGCGCTCGAGCAGAGCCGCTCGGCGAGCCGGAGAGCAATCGCCAAGTCGGCGCTCGCCGAGATCGATCCCGCGGCGCCGGCCGACGAGGTGGTGGCGCAGAGGCTTGCCGATCTGTTCAAGGCTTATCTGCGCGAGACGCGCGCCGACAACGAGGCGCTTTCGACGCTGCCGCCAGGCGCTTCCTCATGCCGGGCGATCTTGAAGGGTCGCCCGCGCTCACCTTCGCCCCGCTCGACGCGCAGGGACGCGAGAGCTTTCCGCGCGGCTCGCTCTTCGCCATGATGGAGCGGCGCTACGAGGCCTATAAGACCCATGTGGTGAGGCCGTTCTTCCGCGATCATTTCGCGCGGCTCGACCGCCAGATCGTGCTGATCGACGTGCTTGCCGCGCTGAACGGCGGCAAGCCCGCGGTCGCCGATCTCGAACGCGCCGATGACCGAGATTCTCGAATGCTTCAGGACCGGATCGAACAGCCTGTGGTCGAGCCTGTTCGCTCCGCGCATCGACCGCATCGTGGTCGCCGCGACCAAGGCCGACCATCTGCATCACACAAGTCACGACCGGCTCGAGGCGATCCTCGCCGCGCTCACCGAGGACGCCATGGGCGCGCGCACGATATGCCGGCGCCGAGGTGAAGGCGCTCGCGCTTGCCGCCATCCGGGCGACGAAGGAAGGCACGGCGAAGCGGAACGGCCAGGCGCTGCCTTGCATCGTCGGCTACTCCGCTGCCGGGGAAACCATCGGGCGGCGGCACTTCGACGGCAGTGAAGCCTTCGCCATCTTCCCCGGCGATCTGCCTGCCAATCCCGAGACCGCTCTCCGCCACCCGCATGCTCAAGCCTGACGACGTGCGCTTCGTGCGCTTCCGGCCGCCCGACCCGGTGCCGCTTCCTGGCAGGCGGCTTCGCCCCTTTCCCAACATCCGCCTTGACCGCGCGCTCCAGGCGCTGATCGGAGACCGCCTCACATGACCAAGCCACGCAAGCCGGCCTCCTTCCGGCTCGAAGAGATCGAAGTCGTCGATACGCCGCTGCCGCCGCCGGCGATCGCCACCGACGCGGCGCAACTGCCCGCGACCGTGCGCGGCTTGCCGGCGCTCGAGCGCGGCTGGCGCTGGGGCAGCATTCTGCTTGCACCGCCGTCGGCGGTCTCGTCGGGCTCGCCTCGGTGCGTCTGGCTGCACGACCTCGTGCGCGAGATGATGGCGCGGCAGGATTGGATCGGCTGGACCACCATCGGCCCTCGGCCTCGCCATCCTCGCGCTTCTGATGATCATCCTGCGCGAGGCTGCTGGTCTCGCCCGGCTTGGGCGGCTCGGACGGCTTCGCCACGAGGCCGACGCCGCGGCGCTCGAAGGCGACAAGGCGCTCGCGCTCGACGTGGTGAGCGCGGCTCGAAGCGCCTCTATCACGGGCGCAAGGACCTCGCCTGGGGTCTCAGCGCGGCTCGCCGAGCATGAAGGCCGACATCATGGATGCGCGCCGAGCTGTTGCAGCTTTCCGAGCGCACGCTCGTCGCGCCGCTCGATCCGATCGCGCCGCAGCATCGTGGCGACCTCGGCCAAGCGGGTCTCGGTGGTGACCGCGGTGAGCCCCGGCGCGCTGATCGACATGCTGTTCGTGGCTTCCGAAAATTTGCGCATGCTGCGCCGGCTCGCCACGCTTTACGGCGCGCGCCCCGGCACGCTCTCGCTGCTCAAGCTCGCCCGCATGGTCGTCACCCATATCGTGCTGACCGGGGCATCGCGCTCGGCGACGACGTGATCCAGCAGCTCGTCGGGCACTGGGCTCACGGCGAAGCTCTCGGCGCGTCTCGGCGAAGGGCTGTTCAACGGCGCGCTCACCACGCGCATCGGGCTCGCGGCGATCGATGTTTGCCGCCCGCTCCCTATATCGAGGTGCAGCGGCCGCGCTTTCGCGAGCTTGTGGCTGAAGTTGCCGGACTTCGCTAACGGGCAGATCGAGCGTTGCGCGCGCGCCACAGGCCCAGTGGATAATGGGGATAAGCGATTCGCTCCCCTCGCACTCAGCGCGCGCCTCATGTAGGATGATCAACTGTGAGCGGACGGGTTGTCGAAGGCGCTGGAAGAGTCATCCGAAGGTGCCTGAAGAGCAATCCGAAGGTGTCTGAGGAGAATCTGAAGGTGCCGGAGCGAACGCTCGAAGAGCGATCCGAAGATCAGACGGTCAAGCTCATGGGCTAGGCAAGCCCCAATGTCGTCCACAGCCATGGGCGGCTAAAGGCGGAGGGGTTAGCAAGCGCAGAGTGCCACGGCCTGTCGGCTTTGCCGCAATGCCGTGAGGTGGAGACGATAGGGCTCTTTGCGCCGCACGTTCAACCGCCGAACCCCGGTTCCAATCTGGCCAAGATTGGGATCGCGTCGCAGCCACGCGACGTTAAATAACGGGCCTAGGCCGGGGTCACGCCGCCGCTCGTGGGGAACCATGAAGCCGAGCGCGTGGTCCAGAGACCGAAAGGTCTCGCGGCGCCGAGATGATCGTCCCGAACGGGCGTGAGGCTCGACATCGCACAGGGAGGCGGGGCTTCGGCTCCGCCTTTCCTTTGTGCATCGCTTTCTGCAGCGATTTCGTCCTCTTAGCGAGCGCGCCGTGGTCGGCTAAGATGCCGCCGCCATGATCTCGTCAGCTGGGTGGGAGGCGTAGAATGTTGGGCCGTTCCGGGGTTGGTTCCCTCTTGTGCTGTTGGCCGCTCGCGAGCATCGCGCTCCTCCCCGGCTGCTCGACGGTCGAGCGCCTCGGCGGCACCGAAGAAGGAGGGCGTCGGCACCGACAGCGCGCGCACGCTATGTCACTCCTGACGACCCGATGGCGCGGCCCATTCAGGTGGCATGGACCTCGGCCAGGGCGAGCACTTGCGGATTCATGTTCGATCCGGTGAAGCTCAAGGACGACTTCATGCGAGACGAGAGCCGAACGGTCACCGATCCTATCAGCTCCAGAGGATCTCCCAAGCCTACGATTACACGCTCGCGTCGGTGGCGAGACACGATCAAGTGCGATCCCAAATATTGCACCAGGGAGCGCACCGACGCGATCCGCGCCGACCTCAGGCGCTATCTTGCCGGAGACTACTCGCCGACGGCGAAGCTTGCGCGCTGGCGCGCGCTCGGCGTCGATTGAGCCTTCGGCGGCGCGCTCTGCGATCGTGGCGACCGGTCCAGTCGTGCCGACACTGCAGGCTCTGAGGACAAGCGGCCAGCCATAGCCGCCGACAAGCGCGGCGAGCGCAACGCCGATGCCGACGACCGGCGATCCCGATCTTGGCGAGCCCGTTGCCGCGCTTGCGCTTGGCCCGCGGCGGCAGCATGGGCGCGGCGAGGATCTCGATCATCTCGCCGGCGAGGATCGCCTCGAAGGCGGATTCGAACCTGCCATGCGCGTCCTTCAACGCCTCGACGCGGCGGGCAATCACATCGTCATGCTCGAGCACCTTGTCGACGGCGCGCGTCTGCTCGCGCACGAGCTGGCCGTCGACATAGGCCACGAGCAGTTCGTCACTGAGCTCGGTCATGGTTGTATTCCTGTGGCCTCTACCGGATAGAAGAGTCTCGATGGTGGCGCTCGCTTGCGACCCTCGCCGGCGAGCCTGAGCTCAAGCGATCGGCGAGGCTTGCGCTCGCCCGGATCAGGCGCGCCTGGATCGTGTCGGCAGTCAGATCGAGGACTCTCGGCGGCATCCTCGTAGTCGAAGCCCTCGCCATAGACGAGGAGCAGCGTGCTTCGCTGCTGCGGCGGCAACTGTCGAGAAACGTCGCGGTGAAGGCATCGAAATCGGCGCCGCGATCCGTGGGAAAGAGCCGGTCGAAATCCTCTTCGCTCGCTTTCGCCTGGCGCAACGGGTCGGCGTGATCGCGCAGCTCGGCGAGCCACAGCCGATAGATCTCGGTGAAGGCCCAGCGATCGAGCGGGGTGCCGCGCTGATAACGGTGATGATCGGCAAGCATGCGCAGAAGCGCGCGGCGAAGGAGGGCCTTGCCCTCCCTCTTCTCGCCGACCAGCACGTCGGCAAAACAGCTTGAGCCTCGGCAGCATGGCGATGAGCTCATGCCGCATCGGATTGGCGATGGATGCTTGCCTGCACGCGTGGTTCCCCCGCCGCTTCGCGTGAGTGCTGGCGCTTAACGCGTGAAGGGGCCTCTCTCCACGCAGATCAGTAGGATACCACATCGCCGATTCGCCGGCCCGCAGCGTTAACGCCCGGGCAAAAAGCGCTTGCGTCGAAGGTGAGAGCTGCCTATTGTTTGCGCAAGGCAGGAGCAAGACTTGCGCATGTCGGTCGTGCCCACGATGCGAACCAACCGGAGTCGGGATCTGAAGAGAATGCTCAAGCGCTCGCCGAGCGTTCAGGAGGTCGGCAACCAGACTCATCCACTGCATCCGGACCTAGACGCGGCGCCGAGCAAGGCCGATGCCGCGGCTGCGCCGCGGCGCTTGAGCGTGAAGCGGTGCGAGCGCAAGTCGTCGAGCGCATCGCCGGTCTTGCCGACAAGACAGCCGGGCCTTACCAAGCAGGCCACGGCATCGGCGGTCGCCGCAAGCAAGGTCGGTATCGCCAAGGCGGCGAAGATCGGCCGCAGACGGTCATGCCGAGCTGGCGCACCAGCGCCAAGGTGCGCGAACGCACGCGTCCCGGACAGGCTCAGGAAGGACTATCGCGACTTCCTGCTTTGGCTGCATGCCAACGTGCTCGATCAGCGCGATCGAGCGCCTGTTCTTCGTTCCCACCAAGGGGCATGTGCCGCTCGCCAGGCCTTAACGTTGCGCGGCAACAACCGGGCGAGCGGCCACGACTACAAGCCCACGCCCAATTTCGTCTTCAAATGGGCGCTTGCCGCGGTCGCCGAGGAAGACATCGGCCGGATGAGCTTCGTCGACTATGGCGCGGGCAAGGGCCGCGTCATGCTGCTCGCGTCGCAATATCCCTTCACCCAAGTCGGCGGCATCGAGTTCGCCGAGGAACTGCATGACAACGCCACGATGAACATCGCGCAGTTTCCGCGCAGCCAGCATGAAATGCCGCAACGTCGAGTGCGTGCTCGACGACGTGGTCAACATCACGACGCTCGACGGCGCGGCGGTGCACTATTTCTTCAACCCGTTCGCGCCCGAGATCTTCACCGAGGTGCTGAAGGGGATCGTCGCCTCGTATCACGCGCGGCCCGCGCCGCCTCTATGTGATCCTGATCGACATGGACGCTGCCGACCTCATGCATAAGACCGGCGTGTTCCAGGAGGTGAAGCTGCCGCCGGCCGAGCGCATGCAAGCGCAGACGCTGAGCCCCTACACGATCGCCGTCTACCGTTCGCTCGCCTGAGTCAATCGCAGCAGGCCTCATCCTTCGAGACGCGCCTACGGCGCTCCTCAGAGATGAGGATGTTCTCCTCATGGTGAGGAGCGGGCGAAGCCGCGTCTCCGAACCATGAAGCGACTGACAGCGGTGTTACTTCACGCCGAGCTTCTTCTGCAGGCTCGACGACGACGTCGTGTATTGGAAGATCAGCTTCTTGTCGGATAGACGTATTTGTGCGCCTGCTGCGCCATCAGCGCCGCCTCATGGAAGCCGGACAGGATGAGCTTGAGCTTGCCCGGATAGGTGTTGATGTCGCCGATGGCGAAGATGCCCTTCTCGCTCGTCTCGAATTTCGCGGTGTCGACCGGGACGAGGTTCTCGTGCAGCTCAAGGCCCCAATCGGCTACCGGGCCGAGCTTCATGGTGAGCCCGAAGAACGGCATCATGATCTCGGCCGGCTGCTGGAAGGTGGCGCCGTCGGGGCCTTTCACCGTCACCGCGCGGAGCTGACCATCCTCGCCGTGCAGTTCCGTCACCTGACCGAGCTTGAAGTCTGATATCGCCGCTCGTCGACGAGCGCCATCATCTTCTGCACCGGGCCGGCGCCGCCCTGAACTCGCGCGCGGCGATGCAGCAGCGTGATCGACTTCGCCACCGGCTGCGAGGTTCAAGCGTCCAGTCGAGCGCTGAATCGCCGCCGCCGACGATGAGCACGTCGCGGCCGCGCAAGCTCTCCATCTTGCGCACCGAGTAGAACACCGACTTCGCCTTCATACTGCCTCGATCCTGGGAAGCGGCGGACGCTTCGGCGTGAACGAGCCGCCGCCGGCCGCGATCACCACCACCTTGGCCTCGATGATCGGTGCCGGCATCGGTGGTGACGCGGAAACCGCCGTCGAGCCGCTCCAGCGTCTCCACCGCGCTGATTGAAGTGGAACTCGGCGCCGAAGGGCTTGATCTGATCCATGAGCTTGTCGGTCAGCTCCTGACCGGTGACGATGGCGAGACCGGGGATGTCGTAGATCGGCTTCTCGGGGTAGAGCTCGGTGCATTGGCCGCCAGCGCCGGTCGAGAATGTCGATGACGTGCGCCTTGATGTCGACGAGGCCGAGCTCGAACACGGCGAACAGGCCGACCGGGCCCAGCGCCAATGATGATGGCATCGGTTTTGATGACAGGCTCGGTCATGGGCAACTAGATCTGCTTCTCGGGGATGCGCACCACGAGGCCGTCGAGCGCGTCGGTGACTTTGATCTGGCAGCTCAACCGGCTTTCGCTCCGCACATCGAAGGCGAAGTCGAGCATGTCCTCCTCCATTTGCTCCGGACTTCCGGTCGCCTCGCGCCAGGCCTCGTCCACATAGACGTGGCAGGTGGCGCAGGCGCAAGCGCCGCCGCATTCGGCGGCGATACCGGGCACCGAGTTCTTAACCGCCGCCTCCATCACCGTCATCCCCGGCTCGGCTTCGACGACGCGCTCGGTTCCGTCGTGCAGAATATACGTGATCCTGGCCATGGCATTGGCGCGACTTGCTTCTCTTCAGTCTTGGGAGACGAGCGGCGGCAGACAGTCCCCGCGCCCGTAGCTGCCGGCGCGGACGGGACGGTCCCCGCACGTGGCGGGTTTCCTATAGGGCAATTGAAACTGAGACTCCAGCGCCTTCCGGCCGCAGCGCAGCGGGAATTGCCGGGCTCCCCGGCAGTCCCAAGCGAGGCGGGCGGTGCAAGCGTGGCGTCGGTTGGCGGGGCCTCGCTCGCCCACTCTCGACGTCTATTCTCCGGATCGTCTTGCGCCAATTCTCGGCAAGCGGCGTCTTCGGCCGTTTTTGGCTCGCGGGTTACTGTCGCGTTTTTGCAACCAATGGCCCGAAAAGTGCCCTGCAAATGACCCGAGGTGGGACGAATTCCCCAATCAAAAAGAATGACTTGTCACGCGTAAAGCATAATTGCGGATTAAACTTTTTTAGCCCTAAAAATTCGTTAACGATAGAGAGAGCGGGGAAAATGCGTCTCGGGGCCACTTTCGGTGTAAATTCAATCCGAAAGCATGCGCTACCCGCTACGACGCCCGCGCCGCTGGCGGCGACGTTCGAGTGCACGGCGCAAGTTTTCTCAAGGTTAGTCTGTGCGAGGGACGCGTGATGGCGCAAGAACAAGCGAAAACTCCGTCTGCGGGAGCTGCAGCTGGGGGCGCAGGCGACAATCCATTTGACATCAAGGGGACACCGGCGGGCGACATAGAAGACGCCCCGTTCGCAGCGCTTGACCAGCCCTCGGGCAGTGAGGGCCAGAAGAAGCCTTCTCTTGCCGAGCGGCTCAGGGCCGAGCAGCAGCGAAAGACGCCGGAACCCAAGATGGATGAGACCAAGACTGCCGATCTTGGCGATGCCGCCGCCACGTCCGCCGCGAGCAGCAGCAGGCGCGCCGCCGCCCGGCAGGTCCACCGCCGCGCCGGATGGCGGCAGCGGCCGCCAACGACGATCTGCCCTCGATCGGCGGCCTGATCTTGCGCTGCAGCAGAAGCCATCGAAATCGCCGTTTCTCGTCGCGTTGTTTGCGTCATTGGCCTGGTTCTTGATCGGCGGCTTCTTCGCCTATGGGCTGATCTCGTCGCAGCTTGCGGGATCCGGCACGCCTGTCCGATCTCCTCGCCAACCCGTCGGCGCTCACCGCCGCCCTCACCATTCTCGTCCCGATCGCGATTTTCTGGTTCCTCGCGCTCCTTGTCTGGCGCGCCCAGGAATTGCGGCTGATGGCCTCGGCCATGACCGAGGTCGCGGTGCGCCTTGCCGAGCCAGACAAGCTCGCCGAGCAGTCGGTCGCCTCGCTCGGGCCAGACCATCCGCCGGCAGGTCGCCGCCATGAACGACGCCATCTCGCGCGCCATCGGGCGCGCCGGCGAGCTCGAAGCACTCGTGCACAACGAGGTCGCGGCGCTCGAGCGCTCCTACGGCGACAACGAGCTCCGCGTCCGCGGCCTGATCAGCGAGCTCGCCAGCGAGCGCGAGGCGCTCTCAACAACAGCCAGCGGGTCAGCGAGTCCTTGCGCGGCGTGGGGCAGGAGATCGCCCGCAACCTTTCCGCTGCGAGCTCAAGCATCGACCAGAGGCTCGCCGAGCGCGGAGTGCAGCTGACCGAGCTACTCGTCGCCCGCAGCAACGAAGCCGCCGAGCAGGTGGAGCGGGCGCAAAGCAAGGTGCAGGAACACATGCCGATCCTGCTCGAGCGGCTCGGCCAGGAAGCAGGAGCGGCTCGGCACAGGTCATCGAAGGCGCCGCGCGCAACCTGTCGGCGCTCGAAGTCGCGGTCGGCCAGCGGACCACCTCGCTCGACCACACGCTTGAGGGAGCGCACCGACGCTTTCACCACCACGCTCGCCTCGCGGATCAATGCGCTGGAGACGACGGTGGCGCACGGCGCGCTCATTCTCGACAAGACGCTGAAAGACCGCACCGACGCGTTTGCCGCCTCCATCGGCCAAGGTGCCGTCGGGCTCGACAGCATCTTGAAAGAGCGCACCAGGCTTCTCGCCACCTCGATCAACGAGGAATCTGGCGGGCCTCGACAAGACTCTGAAGGATCGCACCGAGGCGTTTGCCACGCTGGTCGGCCAGGGTGCCATCGGCCTCGACAAGACGCTGAAGGACCGCACCCAGGCCTCGCCGCCCTCGTCGGCCAAAGCGCCGATCGGCCTCGACACCGTGCTCAAGGAGCGCACCGAGCTGTTGGCCGCTTCGATCACCGAGAGTCGGCGGCGCTCGACAAGACGCTGAAAGCGCGCACCGAGGCTTTCGTGACCACGGTCGGTCACGGGGCCCTTGGACTTGACCGGTTGCTCAAGCGACCGGACGCGAAGCTCTTTGCCGCCACCGTCGGCGAGCAGGCGACGGCGCTGGACAAGACCCTGCAGGATCGCAGCGAGCAGCTGACCACCCTCGTCGGCCAAGGCTCGGCCATCCTCGACAAGACGCTGAAGGAGCGCACCGGAGACGCTCGCAGACCACCCTCGGGGTTGGCGCCGGAGCGATCGACCGGTCGCTGAAGGAGCGCATCCAACAGCTGGCCACCTCGATCGGCCAGGGCACCGAGGCGCTCGACCGGACGCTGCAGGGCCACAGCGAGGCGTTCAACGTCCGCCCTCACCCATCAGGCGGCGCTGCTCGGCCAATCGCTCAAGGACCGCACGGAGGCCTTTGCCTCGGCGATCAATCAGGGGGCGATTTCCTCGACCGCACGCTCGCCGACCGTTCGGAAGCCTTCACCACCTCGCTCGCCGATCGCAGCAAGGCCGTCGCGTTGGCAATCGGCGAGCATACCGCGGCCATGGACAAGCAGCTCGCCGACCGCACGCACGAGGTCACCACCTCGCTCACCGAGCGCTTGCAGTCCATCGACAACGCGCTCGGCCAACGCGCGGGCGAGATCGATCGCGTGCTCGCCGAGCATGCGCGCGCCGTCGAGGCGACGTTCGGCCGGCAGGCGTCGCATCTCAACGAGCTGCTCGCCGAGCAACTCGATCATGATCAAGCAGACCGCGGACCAGGTCGGAGCGCAGTCCGAAGGAAGCGATTGGCGTGCTCACGGCGCAGACGCATGCGTTGCGCGAGGGTGTCGAGCGGGCTGCTCGAGCAGATCCACAACCTGACCCAGCGCTTCGAGAACCAGGGGCAGGCGATCCTCACCGCCGCCAAGGCGCTCGATCTCGTCGAACACCAAGATCGACTCGATCCTGGAGAGCCGGCATCAAGCGATCATCGGCCTCTTGCATGCCGTCAACACCAAGGGCGCGGATCTCGACAACATGATGCGGTCCTATGCCGGCATGGTCGAGAGCACGCTGACCAACGCCGAGACGCGCGCCAAGCAGGTCGGATCGGCGCTCGCGCGCGACACGGCGGGCCAGGCGCAGCAGGCGCTGTCGCAGATCGAGCGCTTGCGCGAAGAGGCGCAAGCCCACACCGCGCGCGCGGTCGGCGACCTCAAGTCGAGCTTCGAGACGGTCATCACCCAGATCGGCCGGCAGCTCGAGCAGATGCGCGGGCAGTTCGACAACGCCTCGCGCGGCATGCGCGATGCGGCGCAAAAGACCGCGACCGACCTCGACCCGCTGCGCCAGGAGATGCAGCGCCGGATGGAAGGTCTGCCGCAGCAGACGGCGCAGGCCACGGCAGCGATCCGCAAGGCGCTTGCCGATCAGCTCAAGGAAATCGAGGCGATCACGCCGGTGCTGACGCGGCCGCAAATCCCGAGCAGCCCTGAACCCTACCGGCAGCCGCGACTGCCGCCGCGGCGAGATCCCTTCCGCAGCGATGAAGGCCCAGCTCTGAGTTCGATGATGGCCGCAGGGCGGCAGGCCGTCGGCGCCCCTCGATCTCGGGGCGGTGGCCGGAAGCCTCTCCCAGCAGATGTCGGCTGCGTCGCATGCCGAGCGGCGCGGCCGGTGGCAACGGCGCGCGCGGCTACCCAGTCAGGCCGAGTTTCGTCAGCCTGAGCGCCGCCGCGAAGGGATGGTCGGTCGGCGATCTCCTGACCAACGCCGATGCTCCCGGTTATCCGCCGCAGCGGCCGGATCCCTATGCCGCCGCGGGCGCCGCGGCCCCAAGCGGCAGGCGGCGGCCAGGGTCTCCGCCTCGACGAGATCGCGCGCGCCATCGATCACCGCACCGCGGCCGAGGTCTGGCAGCGCTTCCGCGCCGGCGAGCGCGGGGTGCTCGGACGCCACCTCTACAGTGTCGACGGCCAGCAGACGTTCGACGAGATCAGCCAGCGCTACGATCGCGACGGCGAATTCCGCGCCACGGTCGACCGCTATATCGGCGATTTCGAGCGGCTGTTGCGCGACGCCGAGCAGAACGACCCCGAGGCCGTCGATGCAGAACTACATGACCTCGGAGACGGGGCGCGTGTACCTGCTGCTCGCTCACGCCAGCGGCCGCCTGCACTAGCGGCACGCCTACCCACAGTACTTCTGCCATCGCTCGGCACCCGGGCCTGGCTTCGCCAGCCCGAGCACAAGCTGATCCGGCGATCCAGTATTCTCGAACGCAGGGATTACTGGATGCCCGCTTTCGCGGGCATGACACTACTTAGATGGTCGGTGAGAGGACGCTCGCTAGCGGCGGGCGGACACCCAGGTGGAGGTGTCTTGCAGCACCTCGGTCAGCGCCTGGTTCAGCGCGGCGACGCCGGCGGTCGGCGTGTCGCTTGTCGACGCCACGCGCGCGTCAGAAGCCCTTTGAGGCCACGACCTTGGACGAATTGGTGTCGATCAGCTGGCGAAGATGTCGACGTCGGCGGCAGGCCTGCCGTTGGTGGTGTCGATCTGGAAGGACCTGATCTCCATGGAGAGCGAATAGTCGCCGTCGACGCGATCGCTGCTGCTGGTCACGGCCTTGACCGCGCCTGAATTCTGCAACGTTTCGATGGTGCGCACCTGCACGAGATGCGGCAGCCGGTCGCTCCACGCCGCGCCCTTGTAGTAGGAAATCTGGTCGGCGCGCGGACGCACCATGATGCGGTCGGTGTCGAGCGCGTGCACGGATGTCGGCTCATTGACGACGAGCTGATATCGCGCTGGCTTGGCGGCCGCGGCGAAGGAGCGTGGCGCGATGAGATCGTAGGTCGTCGGGGCACGCGCTGCCGCCCAGCGCACAGCCGGCGAGCCCCAGGCAAACCAAGCCTGTTGCAAACATCGGTGCCGACCGAGACATGTCCGATCGCCCCCTGTCCTGTCAGATTGCACACCCTCGTTGAGTACCCTCGGGGTGTGTCAATTGCCTCGCGGATTGTATTCCGGGACTTGACTTCCACCAAGCAAAAAGCTCTTTGGATTAGCCTCGAATTTCTCAAGAACGCTGTTGAGTGTTGCCGCCGCGCGACGCCCCTCCCGCATGAAATTCCCGAATTCCTGCAGGCTGTCCTTGGCAGTGCGGGTCAGGCTGTCAAGATTATCCCCAGCGATACTTCAAGCTTTCCAGATAAGTCCTTGAAGGACTGGGCCCCGTCCTGGACATCGGTAATGGTCTTCGAGATGTCCTCCTTGCGCTGATCCAGCATGGTGGTGACGTTCTCCACATTGGTCAGCGTTTGTGTGGATCGATTCTGGTTCTCGGCGACGAGATCGTTGAGCCGCAGCAACAAGGCATTGGCGTTGTTCATGACGGCGGGGCGGCGTCGAACACGCCCTGGCCCCTCCCGGATCGGCGGCAATCACCGGAATCGGGGTCTCGGCCGTCGCCACCAGGAAGGGCGAGATCAGGCGTGCCGGCCGAGATCTGAATGCCGCTGCCGCCGGTCAGCCCCAGCGACTGCATGCTGGCATGCGAGTTCTCGCGCACCGGCGTGTCGGTCGCGAACGCTGATCAGCACCTGCACTTTGCGGGCATCGGCTCGGATCGAGCTGCAATCGACTGCACCTCGCCGACCTTGATGCCGTTGAAGCCGACGCTCGAGCCGGTGGTCAGGCCCGGCCACCGAGCTCGTCGAACACGATGTAGTAGCGCTTGCCGCCGCCGGCGAGATTGGTCATCCAGAACACGAAGATGAAGGCGAGCGCGAGGACGCCCGAGGACGAAGCCGCCGATCATCAGATAGTTGGCTTTGGTTTCCATCAGACCGGTTCCTCAGACCACACGCACAGGCTGGGACTCGGCCGCTCGCCGGATTGCGCCGCGCGCGCCGCTCACCGCAGAAATATTCCTTGATCCAGGGGTGATTGGGATGGCGCTGCAACTCGATCGGCGAGCCCGTCCGCACGATGCGTCTTGTCGGCCAGCACGGCAACCCTGTCGCACACCGTGAAGATGGTATCAAGGTCGTGGGTCACCATATACACCGTTAAGCCAAGTGTCTGTTGCAGCTTGTGAATCAGGTGGTCGAAGTCGGCGGCGCCGATCGGGTCGAGGCCCGCGGTCGGCTCGTCGAGGAAGACGATCTCAGGGTCGAGCGCGAGCGCGCTGCGCGAGCCCCGCGCGCTTGCGCATGCCGCCCGAAAGCTCTGAAGGGAATTTGTGCGCGGCCGTCTGGCGGGCAGTCCGACCATGGCGAGCTTGAGAAAGGCGAGATCGTCCATCATCGCCTGCGGCAGCTCGAGATGCTCGCGCATCGGCACCTGGATGTTCTGCAGCACGGTCAGCGAGGAGAACAGCGCGCCGTCCTGGAACAGGATGCCCCAGCGGCTTCTCGATATCGACGCGATCCTGCGGTGTCAGCGTCTTGGCGTTGCTGGCCGAACAGCCCGACCTCGCCCGCGTCGGGCTTCGACCAGCCCGGTGATGACGCGCAGCAGCACCGACTTGCCCTGGCCAGAGCCGCCGACAATGGCGAGGATCTCGCCGCGATAGACGTCGAGGATTGAGCCCGTCCCAAATCTGATGGCCGCCGAAGCTCTTGGCGAGCCCGCGGACGCTGATCACAGACCTCTCGGCCGTTCTCGACGATCACATCCCGATCGCCGACAGAAACATGGCGAACACGGCGTCCAGAATTATCACCAGGAAGATCGCCTTGACCACGGCGCTGGTCACGTGCTTGCCGAGGGATCTCGGCGCTGCCCTCGACCTTCATGCCTTCGAGGCAGCCGACCAGGCCGATGATCAGCGCGGCGAACGGCGCCTTGATCATGCCGGCCATGAAATGCTGGAAGTCGACCGCGTCGCGCAGCTTGTCGATATAGGTTCGGAGACGTCGAGGCCGAGCACGGCGACGGCCATCAGCCCGCCGCCGGTCAGGCCGCATGATGTCGCCGAGGAAGGTGAGCAAGCGGCAGCGCCACGACCAGCGCAAGCACGCGCGGCAGCACCAGCGTATCCATTGGATCGATGCCGAGCGTGCGCATGGCGTCGATCTCCTCGCGCATCTTCATCGAGCCGATCTCGGCGGTGAAGGCCGAGCCTGAGCGGCCGGCCACCATGATGGCGGTGAGCAGGATGCCGACCTCGCGGAGCGCGAGGATCGCCACCATGTTGACGGCGAACGGCTCGGCGCCGAACGGCTTCAGCTGCACCACGCCCTGCTGCATCGACCACGGCGCCGATCAGGAAGCAGATCAGCGCGATGATCGGCACGGCGCGCAAGCCGGCGTGGTCGAGATGATGGACGAAGGAGTTGGGGCGGAAGCGCCAGGGCTGGCATGACCATGCGGCCGAACGCCGCCGTCACCTCGCCAAGAAAGCTCGTGAGCTGGACGGCGTCGACCACACGCCGGTGAGCGCCTTGGTCACGTCCTCGGTGAGCTGCTGGAGCGGCGCCGTCTGCTTCGATCTTCGGCCGCTCGGCGCTGCCCGCGCTTGCTGCACCTCCTCGATGAGGATGCGGAAGCCTTCGGTGGCTCCGGCGTAGCGGGTGCGCAAGCCGCTCGCCTCCCAAGACGCCGCCGTTCGCTGCAACAGCAACGCGCCGGCGGTGTCGATCTCGGCGATGCCGGCGATATCCATCTCGCCGGTGAAGTCGGGCGTCGGCGGGATCGGCACGCGCAAGCGCTTCGAGCGCGGTGTCGAGCTTGGTGGCCTCGGCGACGGTCCAGGCGCCGCTTGCGATCAGGCGGAAGCGTCGTGCCGCTGGAGCTCGACGCGGAAGCCAGGCGCGCGCGCTTGGGTCGGCAGAGACTGAACCTGATGGTCGCGTTTCAGCATAGAAGGGCTTAGCTTGAATGGACGTTGCCATGTCTTGGCGAGAGTGGCCTCTGTTTTTGACCGAAAAGCCGGAGAAAGAAAGGCGTTATGCTCACCCCCGGAGACGCGCATGAAGCGCGGCTGAGCGAGTTGAGCGTCGAGGCCGTCGAGCGCTGGCCGATCCGCGGCGGACTTTACCATTTCCCGCGGCTCCAAGCGCGAGGCCGTGGTGGTGGTGGCGACGATCCGCGACGGCGCCCATCGAGGGCCACGGCGAATGCGTGCCTTACGCCCGCTATGGCGAGAGCGTGGAGGGCGTGGCGCAGGCGATCGAGGCCTGCGCGCCGCGCGATCGCGCAGCGGGCTCGACCGGGCAGACCTTTCAGGCCTTGTTGCCGCCTGGCGCGCGCGCGCAACGCGCTCGACTGTGCGCTATGGGACCTCGAGGCGAAGAGTGTCGGGCCGGAGCGTCGCGGACGCTTGCCGGCCTCGCGCCGCTGCATGCGTGTCGAGACGGCCTTCACCATCTCGCTCGGCATCGCCTGAGGAGATGGCGGCGCGGGCGCTGAGCTGCGCGCAGCACTATTCCTCTGCTCAAGCTCAAGCTTGGCGGCGATGGCGACGAGGAGCGTCTTGCCGCCGTTCGCGCGGCTGTCCCCGATGCGAGGCTGATCGCCGATGCCAACGAGGCCTGGCGTACGTCATGACCTCGAACGCTCTGCTGCGCGGCGGCGAAGGCGGCTCGCGTCGAGCTGATCGAGCAGCCGCTGCCCGCCGGCGACGACGAGCGCGTTGCAGCATCGCGCGAGCCCGTTCCGCTCTGCGCCGACGAGTCGGTGCATGACCGCGCCTCGCTCGCAGCGCATCGCCAAGCGCTACGACGCGGTGAACATCAAGCTCGACAAGACCGGCGGGCTGACCGAGGCGCTGCGCTAGCCGCGGCCGAGGCGCGCGGCTCGGCTCAAGATCATGGTCGGCATGCATGGTGGCGACGTCGCTCGCGATGGCCCCTGCCCTGCTGCGTCGCGCAAGACGCCGACTTCGTCGATCTCGACGGGCCGCTGCTGCTCGACCGCGACCGCGTCGCCGGCCTCTCTTACAGCTCAGGCACGGTCATGCCGCCGCCGGCCTGCGCTCTGGGGCTGAACCTGGATGGGCCCGACCACGCGCTCGCCCCGCCAGCGCCGCATCAGAAGAACAGCGCCGCCAGCGCCGACCACGGCGAGCAGCGCCATGACGGCATAAGCCTCGCCGCCGAGGCTCCGATAGAGAGGCCCGCAGGCGATGGTCACAGAGCCTGAGAACGAGGCCGGCGACCACCGCGGCATAGAGGCCCTGGGCGGTCTGCGCCGCGGTCAACTCCGGGCACGGCCTGGCTCAAGAAATGGATCGCGGCAAGATGCGCGGCGCCAAAGCTCATGGCGTGCAGGCATCTGCAACAGCGCCGTCGCCCAGAGCGGCGGATCGAAGGCCATGAGCCCCCAGCGCGACCGCCGCGAGCAACGCCGGCGACGAGCAGCACCGCTGCCGGCACCCCATCTGGCGATGACCGGACCTGAGACCGCAAACAACGCGATCCTCGGCGATGACGCCGAGCGCCCAGCAGCGCGCCGATGGTGCCGTCGGCGAAGCCTTGCGCGCGCCAATGCAGCGTGGCGAAGGTGTAGTAGAGCGCGTGGCTTGCCTGGATGAGTGCTCGCCGCGAGCAGGAACAGGAACGGATGGCGAGTGGGCGAGCTTGACGGCGTCGGCGAGGCTGATGCGCCGCGCAAGCGCGGGCGGGCTGGCGAGGGCCCGGCCTCGCGATCGTCGCGCGGCAGGAGGATGACGCCGACGATCATCGAGCGCCGTCGCCAGCGACCAGAAACGGCAGCACCGAGGCGGGGCCGATAGCCGCCGATGAGCAAGCCCGCAACCAAAGCTCGCGAGGATGAAGCTGCCCGAGCCCCACAGCCTCACCCTGCCATAGTCGAGGCCCGCGCTGCGCACGCCGGTCACCGCCACGGCCTCGATCAGCGGCATGATGGTGGTCCAGTTGAAGCGCGAAGCAGCAGCGTGGCGAGAAGCATCTGCCAGAAGCCGCCCGACGCCCAAAGCAGCAGGAAGGACAGGAGCGATCCCCAGGCGAGAACGATGAGGACGGTGCGGCGGCGCCCGGACCAATCGGCGGCAAAACTGATCACCGGCGTGAACAGGATGCGGGCGAAGAGCGGCGTTGCCAGAATACAAACGCGATCGCGTCCGCGTCGAGGCCGCGCCACTGCAGCCACACCGGCATGTAGGGCAGGAGGCAGCCGAGGACTAGAAACAGCGCGGCGTAGAGAAAGCCAAGCCGCCAGGCGAGCGGGGTGACCTCAAAGCGCGCCAAACCCGGCATGTAAGGCTAGCCAATCACTGTTGAGTCGCCCCTTCAGGCTGATGCCCTTACCTTAAGCGGGCCAGCTTCGCCACCATGTGCCGAAAAAGCCCCCGGCAATCCCCGGATTCAGCCGTTTGCTTGAAATTTTTTCGCAAAATCTTTCCGAGACTTAGCCGTCTGGACGCCGGATTTTGTGGGGGTTCTTGAAGTTTAAGGGGTCGCTAACCATTTGTGCGAGGACGCGAGATCCCCCAAGCGTCCCCCAAACTGACGCATGAGAGTGAGAGCGGCCCGGTTTCCCCAACCGGGCCGTTTTCTTTGCCGATCGCGGCGCCAGCGTCGCCGCCTGCTCAGGCAGCTTGCGGTGGTGCGCGATGAGCACGTTGTCGATGAACTGCCGCGCCGAATTCTTCCCAGCTGTAACGGAGCGCATGCGCCCGTGCCGCGCGGCGATCGAGCCCGACAGCGCCGCAAGCGCGGCAGCTTGCAGATCCCAATCCATGGCGCCGATGTCCGGGCTCGGTGAGCACGTCCATGGGGCCGCTCGCCGGAAAGGCCGCGACCGGAACACCGTCTCGCCAGGGCCTCGAGCAGGACGAGGCCGAAAGTGTCGGTCAGGCTCGGAAACACGAAGACATCGGACGAGGCATAGGCGCGGGCAAGCTCCTCGCCTTCCATGGGGCCGGCGAACAGCGCGCTCGGGATAGCGCCGCGCGAGATCGGCGGCTTGCGGGCCGCTTCCCACCAGCACCTTGCGGCCAGGCAGATCGAGGTCGAGGAAGGCCTTGATGTTCTTCTCCACGGCAATGCGGCCGACATAGAGGAACACCGGCGGCTCACCGAAGAGGCGGACTTTCCGCGGCCGGAACAGTTCGGTGTCCACGCCGCGCGACCACCGCATCAGCCGCTCGAAGCCGCGGGCGTGGAGCTCGTCCTCAATCGATTGCGTGGCGACGAAGGTGCCGGCGGCGCCGTTATGGAAGCGCCGCTGCAGCGCGTAGCACCAGGACTCCGGCACCGGCAGCCTGGCCGAGACATATTCGGGAAAGCGGGTGTGATAGCTCGTGGTGAAAGGCCATTTGGTCTTGCGGCAATAGCGCCTCGTCATCAGACCGATCGGCCCCTCCGTGGCGATGTGGATGAAATCGGGTTTGGCTTTCTGGATATGCGCGGCAATGGCGCGCGGCCCGGCGAGCGCCAGGCGAATTTCCGGATAGGTTGGACAGGGGAGCGTGCGGAAGGCCGACGGCGCGAGGAAGACGATCTCGAAGCCAAGCTTGCCTGCCTCCACGGCCAGCCGCTCATAGGTGCGGACCACTCCATTCACCTGGGGATGCCAGGCGTCGGTGGCGACGAGCACGCGCATCAAGCGGCAGCCTCGAGCTCCTCGATGGGGCTTTCGACCCTACTCGTGCGGATCGGATGGGGCGACCAGCGGATGATCTCGAACAGTCCATCCTCGGTCTCGCCCACCGCAGTGCAGCTTTCGACCCAATCGCCGGTATTGATGTAGAGCACGTCGCCGACCTGGCGCATGGCGGCGTGATGGATGTGGCCGCAGATCACGCCTTGCGCCCCGTGCTTGCGGGCTTCCGCGGCAAGCGCCGCCTCGAACTCGCCGATATAGTTCACCGCCCGCTTCACCTTGTGCTTCAAATAGGCCGAGAGCGACCAATAGGGCATGCCGAACCAGCGGCGGACGGCGTTGAAATGGGTGTTCGCCCACAGCGCCACCTCGTAGCTCCAATCGCCGAACAGGGCGAGCCATTTGGCGTAGCGCACCACCACGTCGAACTCATCGCCATGCATGACGAGGTAGCGCCCGCCGTCGGCGCCGACATGGATGGCGTTGCGCTCGATGGAGATGCCGCCGAACCGCGCCGCCGCAATAGTCGCGCATGGCCTCGTCGTGATTGCCCGGGAATGAAGATGAGATCGTTGCCCTTGCGCACGCCGGCGGAGCAGCTTCTGCAGCACGTCGTTGTGGGCCTGCGGCCAGTAGGCGCCGCGCTTGATGCGCCAGAAATCGACGATGTCGCCGACGAGATAGATGCGGTCGGCTTCGGTGTCGCGCAGAAAATCGAGGAAGGCTTCGGCCTGGCAGGCCTTGGTGCCTAGATGCAAGTCCGAGACGAAAAGAGTGCGATAGCGCTTCGTCCCGGAGTGCTGCATCGTCATGGATGTCCGTTCTCATTTCTAAGAATCCGGACCTAAAGTGATTTTGTTTCAGGCTTGTGACAAAAGACGCCGCGCCGTAACGGACGCCATGGACGCGTTGATGGTAAAAGACCGGCTCACGACAGCGCTCGGCGTGAGGCGTGACGGCGATCGCACCGATGCCGGTCGGCTTTGGACTTCACGGGCTTCAAGGTCGATCTCGCCGACGGGCGGAGGCTCGCCGTCAAAGCGCTGCAGGCGCCGGCACGACTCGATCTTCGCCTTGAGGGATACATGCTCGGCGAACTCGCCCGCCATTCGACGCTGCCGGTCCCCGCCGTCCACCTCTCAGAGCCTGATCTCCTCGTCATGCGATTTCATCGAGACGGACGGGGGCGGCATCACGCCTCAAGTCGAGCGCCACGCCGCCGTGCTGATCGCGGCGCTGCATGCCGTGCCCCGCCGCCTCCTTCGGCTATGAGCGCGACACGGCTGATCGGGCCGCTGCCGCAGCCGAACCCGCAAATGGATCGCTGGATCCCCTTCTTCCGCGATCATCGGCTGCTCGCCATGGCACGCGCCGCGCAAGCTGAAGGAAAGTTGCCGGCCCAGCTCCTCATACGGCTCGAGCGTCTGGCGGAGCGGCTCGACACCTATCTCAGCGAGCCCCGCCACCCGAGCCTGCTGCACGGCGATTTGTGGACCGGAAACGTGCTGGTGCGCGGGCAGCGAATTGCCGGCTTCGTCGATCCGGCGATTTATTGCGGCCACCCCGAGATCGAGCTCGCCTTCACCACCATGTTCGGGACGTTCGGGCCGGCCTCTTCGAGGCCTATGAGGCTCTGCTGCCCTCTGAGCCCGGCTTTCACGAGCTGCGGTCAGCACTCTACAAGCTCTACCCGACGCTCATGCATGTGAGGTTGTTCGGCTCGGCCTATGTTCCGCCGATCGAGCGGACGCTCGCGCGCCTTGGCCTGTGACTCGTAAAGAACCGGCCCGGGATGCCCGGGCCGGTCTTCCCTGCGAAACGAGCCGAACTCCAAAGGCATCGCCTTCTAGATGGGCTCTGGCTCGCCCCCATTTTGTTCCTAAGCCGCTAGTGTCGAAGATCAGGTTCCTCAAGATCTCGCGCGCTTCAGTCTTTCTTACGCTTCTGGCGTCTGGCCTCCCGGCCCCGCCGTCGTCGTGATGAAAAGCTAGCCCAGCGCCAGCGCGCTCATTCAACATTGGACAAGGTTGCTGACGCAAAGAGCGGCCGCTGTTGCCGAAATGCCAAAGCAGGCGGTCTACCGGACTTTACCGGCTCCGGCTCGAAGCCGATTTTATGTAGCAATTTCAAGTGATGCGTAGATGGACGCGGTAAGCCGTTTGCCGCCGCCGATTGCAGGCTCAAATCTACGGCGTAGAACCGCTGTCACAATTGACCGATTGTGGCGAAATCTTTGCAGGCGTGTGTGGCGCTTCCGCAACGCACCATGATCGGGCTGCCCGAGCTGCCCGAAACTGATTCTTTCAGGCCCGCGGCGCTGCTAGCGGTGCAAGGACACGCTCGCTGCCGGACGATAGGTGCCGGTGTCCTCGTTGAGCTGAATGATGTTGATCTCGAGGCCCCCATCGGAAACGTTGATGACTCATGCGGCCGGAGAACTTGTCGCCGGAGATCCGGGCATGGATGGTGTCGTCCTTCGCCGTCCCGGTCACGCCGCCATTGGCATCGTAGGTCTTCTCGTTCCAGGAGCCTCTGACCTTTCCGCCCTTATCGGTGAGCTTGAGGGTGGCGTCGATCCTATAGTCGGTGCCGGCGCAGCGCAGGTTCTGAGTGAGGTTGCTGCCGGTCACTTTAGTAGGTCGCCTTGCAGGCGACCTTCATAGGATCGCCCTTCGCCGGCGTGACCGTGCCGCCGCCCTTCCACTCGCCGCTCAGCCTGCTCGAAGGGATTGCCGGCCGGGTCGGCAGCCTCACCTGGCGCCGCAAGAGCCAGGCCGCGGATAGGCGAGCGCCGCGAGCGGCACGGCGCCGACGGGCCGACGACAAAAACAAGCGATATCCCATTGGTATCCCTCTACTTGGAAAGGTCAAAAATCGGCTTGGGAACCGACCTTTGCGATGGCAGGCGTTGCCGCCGCTTGCGCCCGCGTGCATCATGCAAAAAAACGAGGCAGGGGAAGATCAATGAAGCTGTTGCGTTACGGCGAGCGTGGGGCGGAAAAGCCCGGAATTCTGGACCCTGCAAGGCGGGATTCGCGACCTCTCAGGCGTGGTGAAGGATATCGCCGGCGAGGTCGCTCGGACCTGAGGGACTGAAGCGCATCAAGGACCTCGATCTCGGCAGCCTGCCGGCGGTCAAAGGTCGTCCGCGGCTCGGACCTCCCATCGCCATGGTGCCGAAGTTTCTCGGCATCGGGCTGAACTACCGGGACCATGCCGAAGAAACCGGCATGCCCATTCCGGAGGCGCCCATCGTCTTCGCCAAGGCGACGTCGTGCATCTCAGGCCCCAACGATCCGATCCTCATCCCCAAGGGCTGGCAGCGCATGGATTTCGAGGTGGAGCTCGCCTTCGCCATCGGCGGCGTGGCCAGGAACGTCTCTGAAGCCGACGCGCTACTCCTGCGTGGCGGGCTACATGATCGCCGACGACGTGTCGGAGCGAAGCCTGCAAAGGGCGGCCCAGGCGAATGGATCAAGGCGAAAAGCTATGACAGCTTCGGGCCTCTCGGGCCGTGGCTTGTCACCAAGGATGAGGTTCCGGACCCGCAGGCGCTTGGGCTCGCGCTCGACCTCAACGGCACGCGCATGCAGACCGGCAACACCTCGACCATGATCTTCAGCGTGGCGCATCTCGTGAGCTATATCAGCGGCTTCATGACGCTGATGCCCGGCGACGTCGTCACCACCGGCACGCCGCCCGGCGTCGGCATGGCGCGGAACCCGCGGGTGTTCCTGAAGGAAGGCGACCAGCTCACGCTCACGGTCGAGGGGCTGGGCGAGCAGCGCCATACGGTCGTGGCCGAGGCTTAGCGCCCCTGCTCGTCGTCCCACCAATCATGGAAATGGTGCACCGGCCCCCTGCCCTGGCCTGAGCCCACGTCGAGCATCGTCGGCGGCGAAGATTGCCGCGGTGACATAGTCCTTGGCCGAGGCGACCGCCTCAGGCAGGGAGGCGCCCTTGGCGAGCTCGGCAGCGATGGCCGCCGACAGCGTGCAGCCCGTGCCGTGGGTGTTACGGGTCATCGGCGCGCGGCGCCTCGAAGCTCACCGGCTCGCGTCCCGTCGAAGAGAATGTCGGTGGCGGTCGGGCCTTCAGCGTGGCCCCCTTGATCAGGACGCGCTCGGGCGCCCGCGTCCTTCAGCTTCCAAGCTTGCATCCCCATCTCGTATTCGTTGCGCGCAGGCGAGCAGGCGAGCAGCGCCGCAGCCTCGGCGAGGTTGGGGGTGATCAGGCGTTGCGAGCGGGATCAGGATCAGAGCGGAGCGCATCGACCGCCTCGGGGTCGAGCAGCGGGTCGCCGCTTGCCGCGATCATCACCGGATCGAGCACCACCGGTATGCCGGCAAAGTCCTTGAGGCCTTCGGCGACGGCCTCGATGACCGGGCCGGTGGCGAGCATGCCGATCTTGATGGCATCGACCTCGAGGTCCGCGGCGACGGCGCGCATCTGCGGCGAGCACGAAGTCGGGACGGCACCACATGGACCGCCTCGACGCGCATGCGTGTTCTGCGCGGTCAGCGCCGTGATCACGCTCGCGCCATAGACTTCAAGCGCCGAGAAGGTCTTGAGATCCGCCTGGATGCCGGCGCCGCCGGACGGAATCCGAGCCAGCAATGGTCAGCGCGATCGCCGTCATGACCGGCGGCTCTAGCCGATTTTCGCGAGCCCGGGAAACATTTCGAGCATCCAGCCTGAGATCAGGGTCATGGAGTTGGTGAGGAACAGGATGCCGGTGAGCACGAGGAACCCGCCAAGCACCTTCTCCATGGCGGCGAGATGGGGCCGGAACCGCTGCAGCGCGGCCATGAACGGACGGACGGCAAAGGCCGCGGCGATGAAGGGGATGCCGAGGCCGAGCGAATAGACGAGCGAGCAGGAGAATGCCCTGGCGGACGGTGTCCTCGCCGGCCGCCATGAGCAGGATGGCGGCGAGCACCGGCCCGATGCAGGGCGTCCAGCCGGAAGGCGAAGGCAAGCCCGATCAGATAAGCGCCGACGAGCCCCACGGGCCGCGCATCAGCGTGGTAGCGCGCCTCGCGGTGCAGAATCGGAATGTGGATCAGCCCGAGAAAGTGCAATCCGGCGACGATGATGACGATCCCCGCGATCTTGCTGAGCAGCGCCGAGATTCTCGGCGACCAGCTGACCGGCGAACGTCGCCGTGGCGCCGAGGATCACGAACACGGTGGTGAAGCCGAGCACGAAGGCGAAGGATGACAGCACCACGGTGGTGTAGACGTGGGATGGCGTCCCGTCCTCGCCGGTGAGCTGATCGAAGGTCGTCCGCCGAGGAAGCAGAGATAGGGCGGAACGAGCGGCAGCACGCAAGGCGGAGAGGAAGCCTCAACAGCCCCGCAACCAGCGCTCCGAAATAGGTGACGTTCATGCTTGGTCTCGTGGTCCTCACAAGGGCGGGACGGACTGATCGCTCCTCATCCTGAGGAGCCGAGGAACACGGCTGTCTCGAAGGATGGGCCCATGGTTCGAGACGCGCTTGCCCGCTCCTCACCATGAGGATTCATGCTCGCGCCGCAAGACCCTCGGGCATCACTTTAGCGTCAAAGCCTTATCAAGCTGCGGCGGCGCGGGCGCGCTCGGCATTCTTGCGGATCGCGGCGATGTTGTCGGCGTAAGCGCCGCCCTTTGAACACGCCGGAGCCGGCGACGATGACGTTGGCGCCTGCCTCCGCCACAGCAGCGCCACCGTGGCGGCATTGATGCCGCCATCGACCTCGAGCATGGATCGGCCGCGAGCCGATCATCTTGCGGATGCTCTGATCTTGTCGAGCTGCGCCGGGAATGAAGGCCTGGCCGCCGAAGCCCGGGTTCACCGTCATCACCAGGATGAGGTCGACCTTGATCGAGCACATGCGCAATGCGCCGACCAGTGGCGTCGACGGCGTGATGCGTGACGCCCGGCCTTCTGCCGAGCGCTCTGATGAGCCTGGAGCGAGCGGTCGAGATGGGGGCCTGCCTCGGCATGCACGGTGATGATGTCGGAGCCGGCCTTGGCGAAAGCCTCGATGAAGGGATCGCAGGGCGCGATCATCAGATGCACGTCGAACACTTTCTTGGAGTGCGGACGCAGCGCCTGCACCACGTCAGGCCCGATGGTGATGTTCGGCACGAAATGCCCGTCCATCACGTCGACATGGATCCAGTCGCAGCCGGCGGCGTCGATGGCGCGCACTTCCTCGCCCAGCCGCGCGAAGTCGGCCGAGAGGATGGACGGGGCAATGATGATGTCACCAGGCGCCGAGCGGTCCGCCATACGAGCCTCGTTCATGACGGGGCAGGTTTGGCCTGCCCATCATCGTTTGACAAGGCTGTTGTAGCGCCAATCGGTTAAGCTCTGCTCTCCGCGAGCGCGGCGACGGCAGGCAAGGTCTTGCCCTCGAGCCATTCGAGGAAGGCCCCGCCGGCGGTGGACACATAGGTGAAGTCCTCAGCCACGCCCGCGACATTGAGCGCCGCCACCGTATCGCCGCCGCCGGCGATGGCCACGAGCTTGCCGTCGTGCACGAGGCGCGCGGCCGCCTGCATCAGCTCGAAGGTGCCGTTGCCGAAAGGCTCGATCTCGAAGGCGCCGACCGGGCCGTTCCACACCAGCGTCTTCATCTCGGCGAAGCGCCGCTTCGAGTCGGCGACCGACTTCGGCCCGATATCGAGGATCATCTGGTCTTGCGGGATGTTGCCTGCCTCGCAGACCTGCCACGCCGCGCCGGCCTTGAACTCCTTCGCCACCACGAAGTCCTGCGGCAGCACGATCTCGCAGCCAGTGCTCGCTTGGCGCGCGCCATGATCTCCTGACCACCGGAACCGCGTCAGGCTGGCACAGCGACTTTCCGATCTCCACGCCTTGGGCGTAGAGGAAGGTGCTGGCCATGCCGCCGGCAAGCACGAGCTGATCCATCCGCTCGGTCAGATTGGTCAGGACCTGAATCTTGGTGGAGACCTTGGCGCCGCCGGCGATCGCCATCACCGGTCGCGCCGGATGCTCGAGCGCCCGGTCGAGCGCCCTGATCTCGGCCATCATCAGCAGGCCGGCATAAGACGGCAGAAGGTGGGTGATGGCCTCGACCGAGGCATGCGCGCGGTGCGACGAGGAAAAGGCGTCGTTGACATAGATGTCGCCGAGCGCGGCAAGCTCTGCGCGCGAAGCCTGGATCGTTCTTCTCTCTCGCCGTCGTGGTAGCGAAGGTTCTCGAGCAGAGCGACCTCGCCAGGCTGCAGCGCATCGACGCCGCGCCTTGCCTCCGTCGCCGACGCAATCGTTGATGAAGGTGCACCTTCGTGCCGCCGCATGAGCTCCGCCATCTTGGCGGCAATCGGCCTCAGCGTGAGTGTCAGGTCATCGTGCCGGCCTTTGGGGCGGCCGAGATGGCGACAGCACGATCGACCTTGGCGCCTGCCGTCCGACGAGCTGCTTGATGGTCGGCAAGCACGCGCTTGATGCGCGTCGTGTCGCTCGACGTTCGCCGTCCTTGCATCGGCACGTTGAAATCGACGCGGACGAGCACGCGCTTACCCTTAACGTCGAGCCCGTCGATGGTGCGAATGCGGGAAAAGTCCGGCTTGCCTCCGCCGTTCGTGTTGGCGGCGCGGACAAAGGTAGAGACATCAATATCGTTCATATCAACCTGCTCATGACGACTGCGGTATCACTCATGCGATTGGAGAAGCCCCACTCATTGTCGTACCAGGCCACGACCCGGCAGAAGGTGCCGTCCACGACCTGGGTCGATTCGAGATCGAAGATCGAGCTTAGCGGGTCGTGATTAAAGTCAGACGACACCAGCGGCTTCGCATTCACGCCGAGCACGCCCTTGAGCGGCTCCTTCGGCGGCTTCGACCATCGCCTTGTTGATCTCCTCCTTGGTGGTCGGGCGCGAGGAGGTGAAGGTCAGATCGATCATGCTCACATTCGGCACCGGCACCCTGATCGAGGCGCCGTCGAGCTTGCCCTTCAGCTCGGGCAGCACGAGGCCGACCGCCTTGGCGGCGCCGGTCGAGGTCGGGATCATGATTGGCGGCGGCGGCGCGCGCCCGGTAGAGGATCCTTGTGCAGCGTGTCCACCGTGCGCTGATCGCCGGTATAGGCATGGATCGTGGTCATATAGCCGTGCTCGATGCCGATCGCCTTGTTCAGCACGCTCGCCACCGGCGCGAGGCAGTTGGTGGTGCAGGAGGCGTTGGAGACGACGTGATGCTCCTGCGTGAGCTTCTCGTCGTTGACGCCATAGACCACGGTCAGGTCTGCGTTCTGGCACGGCGCCGAAACCAGCACGCGCTTGGCGCCCGCGGTCAGGTGCTTGGACGGCGCTGTCGCGGTCGGCGAACCTGCCGGTGCATTCCATGACGATGTCGATGCCGAGATCGCGCCAGGGAAGCTTCTCGGGATTGGCTTCGGCAAGCACGGCGATGTCGTGGCCGTCGGCCTTGAGGTGGCCGTTGGCGGCGCTGACCTTGCCGGGGAAGCGGCCATGCACGGTGTCGAACTCGAGCAGATGGGCGTTCATCTCGGCCGAGCCGAGATCGTTGATCGCCACGAAATCGAGGTCCTTGCGGCGCGCTTCGAGGAAGGCCCGAAGCGTAAGCCTGCCGATCCTCCCGAATCCGTTGATGGCGACGCGCTTATTCGACATTTCTCCTCACTTTTGGATTTGCCAATCGATTTGGTGGGCCGCGGCCTCAACTGCCGCCGCCGTGATTCCGAAGTGCTTATAAAGCTCCTCGCCCGGAGCTGAAGCCCCAAATCCACGCATGCCGACGAAAATGCCCTTGGGCCCAAGCCATTTCTGCCATCCGAACTCGACCGCGGCCTCAACGCCCACGCGGGGGCGGCGCCCAGAACGGCGTCTTGATAGCCTTGATCCTGGCCCGCGAACAACTCCCAGCAGGGCATCGACACCACGGCGGCTGCGATCCCCTGCCCTTGCAGGGCCTTGGCGGCGGCGACGGCGAGCGACACCTCGGAGCCGGTGGCGATCAGGGTGACGTCGCGGCGGCCCTCTGGCTCGATCAGCACATAGGCGCCCTTGGCCGACAGATTCTCCTCGGTGTGGGTAGTCCGGAGCAGCGGCAGGCCCTGGCGGGTGAGCGCGAGGATCGAGGGCGTCGCCTCGGTGCCAAGGGCAATCTCCCAGCATTCGGCGCATTCGACCGAGATCGGCGGGGCGGAAGACGTTGATGTTGGGCATGGCGCGCAGCGCCGCCAATTGCTCGACCGGCTGATGGGTGGGGCCGTCCTCGCCAAGGCCGATGGAGTCATGGGTCATCACGTAGATCACGCGCTTGCCCATGAGCGCCGACAGCCTGATCGACGGCCGGCAATAATCGGAGAAGACGAGGAAGGTGCCGCCGTAGGGAACGATGCCGCCGTGGAGCGCAAGCCCATTCATGGCGGCGGCCATGCCGTGCTCGCGCACGCCGTAATGGATGTAGTTGCCGGAGAAATCGCCAGGCTTGACGACGGTGTGCAGCTTGGTGAGCGTGCCGTTCGAGCCGGTGAGGTCGGCGGAGCCGCCGATCAGCCCGGGAACCACCGGGACGAGCTTCTCCAGAACCTTCTGCGAGGATTGGCGGGTGGCGAGCTTTGCCGCGTCACGGCTGAAGTCGGCCTTGAGCGCGTTACCGCGGCAGCGATCTGGCCGCGACACCTCGCCGTCGATCGGATCGGTCAGGTGCTCGCGCGCGGCGGCGTCGAGCCGCTCCGCCGCTTCTGCCAGCGCTCATAGGTCAGCGGCGTGACGGGACCCTGCCGCGCGCCAGCTCGCGAGGATCGGCTTCGGCACCTCGAAGGGAGCATGACGCCAGCCGAGCCGCTCGCGCGCGCGCCTTGACCTCGTCCTCGCCGAGCGGCGAGCCATGGGTCGCCGCGGTGCCCTGCTTCTTCGGCGCGCCATAGCCGATGATGGTGCGGCAGGCGATGAGCGACGGCCGGTCGGTCGACGGCGCGTGCATTCTCGATGGCGAGCGCGACCGCCTGCGGGTCGTGGCCGTCGACCTTCGCCGCGTGCCAGCCAGAGGCCCTGAAGCGCGCTCGATCTGGTCGTCGGACACCGAGAGGCTGGTCGGGCCGTCGATGGAGATCTGGTTGTCGTCGAACAGCACGATCAGGCGGCCGAGCTTGAGATGACCGGCAAGCGAGATCGCCTCCTGGCTGATGCCCTCCATGAGGCAGCCGTCGCCGGCGATGACGTAAGTGTGGTGGTCGACGATCTCGTCGCCGTAGCGGCGATTGAGCAGCCGCTCGGCGAGCGCCATGCCGACGGCGTTGCCGAGGCCCTGCCCCAGCGGGCCGGTGGTGGTCTCGATGCCCGGCGCGTGGCCATATTCGGGATGACCGGGCGTGCGCGATCCGAGCTGGCGGAAGCGCTTCAGCTGCTCGAGCGTCCATGCCTGGTACGCCGGTGAGGTAGAGCAGCGCATAGAGCAGCATCGAGCCGTGCCCGGCGGAGAGCACGAAGCGGTCGCGGTCCGGCCAATCGGGGTGGGCGGCGTCGAACTTCAGGAAGCGCGTGAACAGCACGGTGGCCACATCGGCCATGCCCATGGGCATGCCGGGATGGCCTGAATTCGGCCTTCTGCACCGCGTCCATGGCGAGCGCCCGGATGGCGTTCGCCATGTCCTGGTGGGTCGCCTCGGGTAATGCCTCACCCTGCTGCAAAGCTTCAGCCATCTCGATATCTCGGCTCCAAAAACGCTAATAGGCCCGGACGCCCATCGCCGCCTTGACGGCGTGGTAGCCGACGAGAAGCTGCGTCAGCGCAAGCGGGTGGCTCCGCGGCGAGCCGTTGGCGACGTCGATCCGTCCAACCTGGTCGCGCAAATGCCCCGCCTCCGGGATGAGGTTCCATAGCAGATCTTCGATGCGCTCGGCATGCTGGTCGGAGATATTGCCGTTGATTTCAAGCACGTCGACCGGCTTGCCGTCGCGGTCGCGGGCAAGCTCGAGACGCAAGCCGGCGTTGCTCGAACCGTCGAACAGCGGCCCGAAATCGGGATGCGGCAAGGTCGGGCGCAGGATGTGACGCACGTCGAGCTGCGTGTCGGAGCCGTTGGCGCCTTGCGTCGTCTGGAAGCGGATGACGATGTCGGCGAAAGTGCGCTGCGGGTGCATGTATTTCGGAGCGTCTTCCCGCCGCTTCTCCAGCGACGCCAGGACCTCTTCCCGGCGGTAGCCGCGCTTGGTCGTGTCACGGTGCATCTTCCATTTGACGCGGAGGTCCTCGTCGGGATCGAGATAGATCTTCACGTCGTAGCAATCGCGCATGGCTCGGGTGGTATAGCCGAGCAGGCCTTCGGCGATGACGAACTCCTTCGGCTTGACATATTTCGGGCGGCCGAAGGTTCCGTTCCGGTGGTCGTAGATCGGCTTCAGGATCGGGTCGCCTTCGCGCAGATGGCGGAGCGCCTGCTCCATAATGTCGAGATAGTTGGCGCGCGGGTCGATCGCCGACAGGCCCTTCTCGCCGCGCTCGCGGCGGTCGTAGCGGTGGTAGTCGTCGGTGCAGAGCACGGTGCAGCGGTCCTCGCCCAGAATCTGGGCGACGCCCGCCGACAGCGTCGTCTTGCCCGACGCCGAATCGCCGACGATTCCCAATATGATCGGGTGCTCAACCCGCTTCGGCATTTCCTACTCCAGGCACTTCACGTGTTTTTATTTACGTAACACTTTATGCAACGTCACGCGCGGCACTTTGTGCCTGTCCTGTTCGCTCACGCGGCAGATAGCTGGTGATGATCTGCCGTTCGCCCGTCGCTCCGATCACCATCATGGTCTGGACCTTGTAATGGGTGCGGGTGCGCTCCACACCGTCCACCATCAGGCCAGTGGTGATGCCGGTGGCACAGAAGAACACATCATCTGAGGCAATGAGCTCGTCGCGGGCGTACCAGCGCGAGGTGCTGAGGCCAGCCTCTCTCACCGCCTTGGCCTCGGTGTGAAGCTGGGGGTCGATGCGGGCGAGAAACTCTCCGCCAAGGCCGCGCACGGCGCATGCCGACATGACGCCTTCCGGCGTGCCGCCGGTTCCCATCAGGGCGTCGATGCCTGACCCTGGGATGGCGGCGACCAGCGCGCCGGCAACGTCGCCGGCGGGATAGAGTGCGACTCGGGCGCCGGCCCTGATGATGTCGTCGATCAGCTCGCGATGACGCGGCTTTTCCAGCACATAGATGGTGAGTTGCGAGACGTCCTTGTTCAGCGCCTCGGCGAGGACCCTGAGCTTGCGCCCGGTGGTCCAGTGCGGATCGATCTTGCCGCGAGCCGGCGCGCGGCGCCACGAACTTCTCCATGTAGAAGGCGGGCGCCGGGTTCATCATGGCGCCGCGCGGAGCGACCGCGAGCACGGCAAGCGCGTTGGTCTGGCCCCTGGCGAGGTAGCTCGTGCCTTCCACCGGGTCCATGGCGATGTCGGCCTTGAAGGCGGAGCTTGGGCGCCCGAGGCGCTCGCCGCGCGCGGGCTGCGGCGCCTCGCCCTTGCCGGCCTCGCCGATCACCACCACGGCGTCGATGATCGACCTCGGCGAGCGCCGAGAGCATGGCGTCGAGCGCCGCCCGGCCGCCATCCATGCCGTCGCCGCGCCCGATCCAGTCGAAGGCGGCAAGGGCCGCGCTCTCGCTCACGCGGCGGAGCGAGTAGATGAGCTCGGGGCTGGAGCCGCTCGCAATGGTCATGACGCCTCCGAGAGGGAATGGACCAAACCACTATACTGCATGGGCGGAATCTGCCCGAAAATCAAAGGCTCCCGGCCAGGCGAGGCCGGGGCGCCGCTCCAAACTGTCATGGGGCCGATCGGCGCTCTTGTCCATAAGGTTTGGGCAAGCCTCCACCGGTCAGCTTGGGGTCAGGCGCGGGTCGAGGGCATCGCGCAGGGTGTCGCCGAGCACGTTGACCGCGACCAGCACGCCGACCAGGGTCAGGCCGGGGAGCACGGTCACCCACCAGATGCCGGCAAAGATCAGGTCGTAGCCGGAGCGGATCAAGGTGCCGAGGGAGGGCTGGGTGATCGGCAGGCCGAGCCCGAGGAAGGACAGCGCCGCTTCGGCCATGATGGCGCCTGCGATCTGGGTGGTGGCCACCACGATCAGCGGCGACAGGATGTTGGGCAGGATGTGCCGGCGGATGACGGCGGCGTCGCTGGCGCCCAAGGCCTTCGCGGCACGGACATGGTCCTTGGCCGCCTCGACCAGCGTGGCGGCGCGGGCGGTGCGGGCGAAATAGGGCCATTCGGCGAGCCCGATCACCAGAACGAGCAATGGCACGGCGAGGCGGCCAAGCGTCTCGCCGCCGAGGCCTGCGCGCACCAGCGCGAGCGCAATGATGGCGAGGATGAGGGTCGAGAGCGAAAGCTGCACGTCGGCGATCCTGGCAATGAGGCCGTCCACCCTGCCCCCGACATATCCGGCGATGAGGCCGAGGGGCACGCCGATGGCGGCCTGGATGGCGACGGCAAGCACGCCGACGGTCAAGGAGATGCGCGTGCCGTAGAGGATGGCGCTCAACAGATCGCGGCCTTGCGAGATCCGTGCCGAGCAGAAAGCGCGGGTCGCCGCCGGCAAGCCATCGCGGCGGCAGGTCGGCGTCGAGCACATCGAAGCTCGCGAGGTCGAAAGGGTTCTGCGGCGCGATCAGAGGCGCGGCCAGCGCGGCGAGCGCGATGATCCCCAGCAGAACTGCCGCGACCATGCTGCCGGGCCGGTCGAGCGCGAAGGCACGGACCGAGGCCAAGCTCGCGCGCGCTCCTCGCCGCTCATCGCCGGCCCTCGAGGCTGATGCGCGGGTCGAGCCACAGGCTCACGACATCGGCAAGCGTGTTGGTGACGACGAACAGGAAGCCGACGGCGACGAGATAGGTGGTGATCAGCGGCACGTCGGCGCGGGTCACGGCTTCCAGAAACAGGAAGCCCATGCCAGGCCATTGGAACACCGTCTCGGTGAGCAGGGTGAAGGCGAGCATGTTGCCGATCTGCAAGCCGCCGATCGCCACGAGCGGAAGCAGAGCGTTGCGCAGCGCGTGGTGCAGCCAGACCCGCAAGCGCGATGCACCCTTGGCGCGCGCCGTGCGCACATAATCGGTGCCGAGCTGATCGAGCATGGCGCCGCGCACGAGCCTGATGAACAGCGGCAGCATGATCGACGACAGCGTGACCGCCGGCAGAAGCAGATGCTTGAGCCCGTCAAGCGTGAGGAGCCCGGTCTCCCAGAAATCCGATGCGCACCGTCTCGCCGCGGCCGAAGGCCGGAAGCCAGCCGAGCCACACCGAGAAGATGCTGATCAGGAATGATGCCGGTGAGAAACACCGGCACCGAGATGCCGAGCACGCTAAGCCCTAGAATCAGTCTTGCGCTGACAGAGCGCGGCTTCACCGCGCAATAGATGCCAGCGGGCAGCGAGATACAGCAGCACGATGAGGCTCGCGGCAAGCACGAGCTCGAAGCTCGCCGGAAATTTGGCAAGCACCACATCGAGCGTCGACCGCTTGTAGATATAGGACTGGCCGAGATCGCCTTGCGCCGCGTGCCCGAGATAGCGCGCAAGCTGCGTGGGCCACGGCGCATCGAGGCCGAGCTTGATGGCTGAAGCTCGGCGCGCTCGGCTTCAGGCACCGCCTCGCCCATGATCTCGCGCAAAGGATCGCCGAGCGCCCCCTTCACGGCAAAGGCGATCACCGCGATGGCCAGCATGACGAGAATGGCTTCCGCCGCGCGCTTCCCGATGAAGGCCAAAGGTGCGCCAAGCGCCTGCATCGGATTGCCTGGCCCGCGGGATCGATCTTCGGTCACGCACGAGGAGGATCCAGGATCGATGCTCGAGCCCTCTCATTCGCGCTAGACTGAGGTCACGCCGCGTGGGCCGAAGGAGACTTTGGTGAAAGGGAGTGCGGAAATGAAATACCTTGCCCTGATCGGTGCTCTTTTCATCGGCCTCATCTTGGCACCGCTCGCCGTCGCCCAGCAAGAACTCTACCGGCCTCCGCTTGGCGACATCATGGGCAAGATCCAGCTGCGGCATATCAAGCTCTGGTTCGCCGGAAAGCTCGGGAACTGGGAGCTCGCGACCTACGAAGCCGATGAGATCAGGGCAAGCCTCGAGAAGGCGGCAGACCTCTATCGGGGAATTCCGGTGGAGCTCGTGACCAATACCGCCGATCCGATCCAAGCGATTTGCGATGCGATAGAGGCAAAGGACGGCGCGGCGTTCGCCAAGGGCTATAGCGACCTGACCGTTGCCTGCAACGCCTGCCACCAGGGGATCGGACGGGGCTTCATCGTCATTCAGGTGCCGACCGCCTCCCCTTCACCGACCAGTCGTTTTCGCCGCCCAAGCGATAGAGGCGGCTCGGCCAAGCCTTTGAACGGCCTCATCTTGGCATGAGCGTTGCACCTGAATTGGAGGGTAAGAATCGGAGGGGTAACCCCTGGCCGCAAGCCGGCCGATGGCATTTCGGGATCGGTTCCGCTAAACATTAGGCAAGATGACGATAACAATCCGCACCGGTTACGCAATTTCCTACGACTGCCCGCAACCAACGCCAATGATCCTGACATTGAGCGTCCATCCGAGCCCGGCGGCGGGATCTCGTTACACCGGATCGGATGCGGCTTCACCCTCTCGTTCCCACCAAGGAATATTGCGACGGCTTCGGGAATATTTGCCACGTGATCCAGGCACCCGCCGGGCGGCTGACGATTTCCGTCGGATTTTCTTGTGAGGGACAGCGGCAATCCGGACGACGTGGCGCCGGAGCGCGGTGCAAAGCTCGCTCGAGACTTTGCCGGTCGAGACGCTGGTCTATCTCCTCGGCAGCCGCTACTGCGACACCGACCGATTGTCGGAATTTGCCTGGTCCGAATTCGGCAAGGTGCCGAAGGGCTGGCCGCTGGTGCAGGCCATCTGCGACTTCGTTCACGACCACATCACCTTCGGCTACGCAGCACGCCAATCCCACCAAGACCGCGTACGAGGCCTTACAAGGACGCGGCAAGGCGTCTGCCGCGACTTCGCGCATCTTGCCATCACGCTTTGCCGCTGCATGAACGTGCCCGCGCGCTATTGCACCGGCTATCTCGGCGACATCGGCGTGCCGCCCGATCCGCACCCGATGGATTTCAGCGCCTGGTTCGAGGTCTATCTCGGCGGCCGCTGGTACACCTTCGACGCCCGTCACAACACGCCGCGCATCGGCCGCATCCTGATCGCGCGCGGACGCGACGCCACCGACGTGGCGATCACCACCTCGTATGGTCTCCACGCAGCTCGCAGAATTCAAGGTCGTGCACCGACGAGGTCGCCTCGGCCGAGGCCCCGGGCTCCGGCGCCGCCGTGGTCAATTCCTGACGCCGTTCTGCCAGGTCAGGCCGAAGGCAATCGCCGCGGCGACCGCGGCCTGCCAGGGCACGAACAGCAGGATGATGGCGTCGAGCAGGGCGGCCGGGTAGAGCAGGAGCCCGGCAATCGCGCCGACGACCACGATCGGCATCCACGCCTCAGGCCGCCTGATGGCGGTGGCCGCGATGCCGGAACCGAACGCCGTAAGCCCGGCGCCGACGGCGCCGGCGAGCAATCCCCGACCAGCCATCCCAGCATCTCGCGATAGACCTTGGCGCCCTCGATGGTGCCGAACAGCGAAGAGCCTTGGATGGTGTTGATCACGTCGTTCGCCGTGTTCACCGCGGCAAGCCAGCCGGCGAGCGTCAGCATCATGGCGAGGAGGCATTTGACCGGATCGCGATTGACCCACAGCCACAGGACCCCGCGACCATCGCGCCAAAGGCAATGCCGGCATGGAGCGAGCACCGCCCGCGCGTTGATGAGAATGTCGGGATCGCTCGAAGCGAATGTCGGGGAGAGGCGAAGGCAGGCTCGAGATCAGCGCGCTGCCCACCCCGAGTGCGGCCATGATCGCCATGGCGCGGGCACGGGACGGCAGCTTCGGCCGCGCATCAATGTGCAAAATGTGCAAATAGGCGGGAGTCATAGCCTGCCCCCTGGAGCCAGAGGATACCGCGAGACGCCGCTCCAACTCCACCACGCCTCTGTGGCCAATTGCTAAATGCGGGTCGGGAGCCGGAATGTTCCTCCGAGGGCCCCAGGCCATTGAAGGCGCTGGGACTCTATTCGATCACCAGATCGCCGAGATAGGGAAGTCGATAACGTTAAGCACCGGTTCGATATGGACGACTCTTGGCTGCGGCCCAAGAGAGATGCTGCCAATTCAGCGGAACGAGCGCCGCGTCGTCGTAAAGAATGCGCTCGATCTTTTCTCAGCACCTCGGCGCGGGCCTTGGGGTCGGTCATGGTCTGGGTCTCAAGCGTCAGCCGGTCCACTTCCGGATTTGAATAGTTGCCGGCGTTGTATTGGCCGTAGCCGGTCTTGGCGTCAGGCGTCATCGACCAGGAACTCGTAGAAGTTCGCCGAGTCCTGCGTGTCGGACTGCCAGCCGATCATCATGATGTCGGCGGCGCGCTCGTCGAAGCGCTGCCAATATTGCGCCTTCGGCATGGTCTCAAGATCGACCTTGATGTTGATCTTGGCGAGCATGGCGGCGACGGCTTGCGCGATGCGCTGGTCCTCGATGTAGCGGTTGTTGGGCGCCATCATCGTCACCGAGAAGCCGTCGGCGTAGCCGGCCTCTGCCATCAGCGCCTTCGCCTTGTCGAGGTCGAAGCGCGGCGCAAGCGCCGGGTCGTAGCCGGCATAGCTCGGCGGACTGAGCTCGCCCGCAGGCGTGCCGAAGCCGCGCAGGATCTTGTCGACGATCCCTTGACGGTTGATCGCGTAATTGATGGCGAGACGCACGCGCGGGTCCTTGAAGGCCGCGACGCGGGCTTGGTTCAGCTCGAAGGTGAGGATGCGCGTGCTCAGCATGGTGATCAGCGTGCAGCAGGGATCGCCTTTGATCCTGTCGAAATCGGTCGGCGGCACCGGCGCGATGAAGTCGACATCGCCGGCGAGAAGCGCCGCGACCCGCGTGGCAGGCTCCTTGATGGGGGTGAAGACGATGCGATCGACATTGCCGGGCGAGGCCTTGTCCCAATAATCGGCGAAGCGCTTGAATTCGAGCTTCACCCCCTGCTCTCGCCCGGTGACGATGAACGGCCCGGTGCCGGACGACATGGGTCGAGGCGAAGGACGCGCCGTGCTTGACGATCTCGTCCTTGGGCCGGCCGCGCTCGTCGGTGCCCGAGTAGAACTGCGCGATCCATGGGGAAGATGTAGGTGGCGAGATTGAGCACCAGCGGATAAGGGCCCTTGGTGACGAGGTCGACGGTGAGATCATCGACCGCCTTCGCCTCGCTGAACGGCTCGTACAGCGCCTTGAAGTCGGGGCTCTGCTTCAGCCGATTGAAGGTCCACACCACGTCCTGCGCCGAGAGCGTGCGCCCTGAATGGAAGCGCACGCCTTCCGCGCAGGTGAAAGCGGGTGGTGCGCTCGTCGATCTTCTCCCAGCTCTTGGCAAGCCGCGGCTCGAGCGTGAGGTCCTGGCGGAAGCGCAGCAGCGGATCGAAGGTGAGGTGCGAGAGTTGGAGCGTGGCGCTCGCCAACTGCTCATGCGGATCGAGCGAGGTCGGATCGGCGTCATAGGCCATGCGCAGCGTCTTGGCCTCGGCGGTGGCGATGCAAACGCCGACTAACGGCAAGTGAGCGCGGTGAGCAGCAAGAGACGTCGAAGCATGGGTCGACCTGGGCCTTGTGCTGATTAGGGTCCTACCGTTCAACCTCGCACGCCTACCCTGGATCAACCGCTTTGCAAAGGCTTTTTCGTCACAGGCACCGACACCGATGTCGGCAAGACCGTCGTCTCCGCCTGGCTCCTCACCCATCTCGACGCCTGATATTGGAAGCCGGTGCAGGCTGGAGCTGAGCCCGAGACCGACGCCGTCGACCGTGCGCAGGCTTGCCGAAATCTCCGAGGATCGCATCCTGCCCGAGGCCTATGTGCTGCCTGAGGCGATTGCGCCGCACGAGGCGGCGCGGCGCGCGGGCGTCGCCATCGACATGGCGAAGCTCGAGGCCGCCGGCGACGGACCGGCTGCTGGTGGTCGAAGGCGCCGGCGGCCTGCTCGTGCCCCTGACCGGCACCGACTATGTCATCGACCTTGCGGCGCAACTGCATCTTCCGGTGATCCTCGTCGCCCGCTCCACTCTCGGCACCATCAACCACACGCTCCTTTCGATCGAGGCGCTGCGCCGCCGCGGCCTGCCGCTCGCCGGCGTGGTCGTCAACGGGCCCGAGACGCCGCATAACCGGGCGGCCATCGAGCGCTATGGCGAGGTGAATGTGATCGCCGAGATCCCTGGCTTCCGGAGCTGACGCGTGCGAGTTGCTGGCCATCGAGCCTGAGCTCGACCTTGAAGCTTGCGCGGGCCATGACGTGAACGATCAAGCCGACAGGGAGGAACGCGATACCGATAGCGCGGCGCAAGAGGCGCTCGCCCGCGACATCCTGCGCGCGACCGGCGTCATGTCTGGCACCCCTTCACTCAGCACGGAACCGAAGCCGAGCCGCTCCTGATCGCGGGCGCGCGCGGCGCCTCGCTCGTACGACGCCGAGGGCCGCGAGATCCTCGATCTGATCTCGTCATGGTGGACGTGCACCCACGGCCATTCGCATCCGCGCTCAACGAGGCGCTCGCCGAGCAGGCCGCCCGCTTCGAGCATGTGATGTTCGCCGGTTTCACCCATCAGCCCGCGGTCGATCTCGCCACGGCGCTCGCCGCAGCTCCTGCCCGGCGATCTCTCCCGCGTGTTCTTCTCCGACGACGGCTCGACCTCGGTCGAGGTCGCGCTCAAGATCGCCTATCAATACTGGGCCAATCGCGGCGAGGCGCGGCGGCGCGTGTTCATTTCCTTCGACGGCGGCTATCACGGCGACACGCTCGGCGCCATGTCGGTCGGCCGCGGCTCCAGGCTTCTTCAATCTGTTTCGCAACATGATGTGCCAGGTGGCCGTCCTGCCCTTCCCTACACCTTCGAAGGCGACGAAGCCGCCGAGGACCGCAGAAGGGCGCGCTGACCGCGCTCGAAGATCGCCTGTCGAACGGGACGCATGACGTCGCTGCGCTGATCATCGAGCCGTTGCTGCAAGGCGCCGGCGGCATGCGCATGTGCCGGCCTGAGTTCCTCAAGCGCCTGGTGGAGATTGCGCAGTCGGCCGGCGTTCTCGTCGATCTTCGATGAGGTGGCGACAGGCTTCGGGCGGACCGGCACGCTGTTCGCCATGCAACAGGCCGGCGTGGTGCCGGACCTCGTCTGCCTCTCCAAGGGCCTGACCTCCGGCTACATGCCGATGGCGGTGACGGTCGCGCGCGACAGAGTGTTCGAGGCGTTTCTCGGGGAGAGCTTCGACAGGGCGCTGCCCCACGGTCATTCCTTCACCGCCAATCCGCTCGCCTGCGCGGTGGCGCTCCGCTCCCTGATGCTGTTCGCCGAGGAGGACACGCTTCAGCGCATTTCACGGATCGCGTCGCCGGCACCGTGACATGCTCGATGAGCTTGCGCGCGCCGCGAGGATGTGGTGCGGCCACGCACTGCTCGGTTCGATCCTCGCCTTCGATTTGAAGGGAGAGGCGAGCTACCAGTCGGCGCAGAGCCAGGCGCTCAAGGCCTGGTTCCTGAGCCACGGCCTGAATATCAGGCCGCTCGGCTCGACCGTCTATCTGATGCCGCCTTATTGCATCACCGATGAAGAGTTGGCCCGCGCCTATGCCGGGCTGATCGAGGGGCTCGACTGGCTCGCTCGCCAACCGGCCATAGACGATGTGCCAGGTGATGCGCCCGCCGTGCTTCTCGTCGGCGGCGCGGATGGCGCGGCGAAGCGCACCGGCGGGAAGCGGCGCGTAGCCCTCGCGTGGGGTCAAGCCGCCGACCGCCTTCATGCGGCGCGAGGAAGCCGAGCGTGTCGGCATCGACGATCAGCCGCTCCTCATCGACGATGCCGGGAAGATCGGGGATGTCGAGGAGGCCGACGGGCAAGCCTTGCGCGGCGAGCGCGTCCCGCCATTCGGCGAAGCTCTTGCCGCCGATCGTGGCGAAGATCAGCACACCGCTCGGGGCGAGGCGCTTGCGGGCGTGGCGAGCGCGGCTTGCAGGGTCGGCGAGCCAATGCAGCGTCATGCTCATGGCGATCAGGTCGAAGCGCCCGTCGGCTGTCGGCCGCGCGGCGTCCATGACTGTCGAAGCTGACGCGCTTGCCGCAGCCGCGCAAGGTTCAACCGGCATTGTTCGACCATGGACGGCGCGAGGTCGGTGAAGAGGAACGTGCCGTCGGGATAACGCGCAAGCAGGTGCCGGCTGAACAGGCCTGTGCCGCAGCCAAGCTCGAGCACGCGGGGAGCGGCGAGTTGCGGCAGGAGACGCGCCAGCCGCTCCGCCACGGCGCGCTGCAAGTCGGCGTGCTCGTCATAGGATGCCGCCCGCGCGCCGAAGCTCTGCGCGATGGCGGCGCTACGGTTGGAGAGCATGCGCAAAATCGAGGACATGGTTGGCGCACCATTCAGGGTGCTTCAGGAGGTAGCACATGGCCGCCGGTCTCGGACCAGCGGATAGTGTCGCTGCGCCAGATGGCCTCGCTCATCGCTTGCGGCACGATGGCATCGTCGCGGGCGGCAAGGGCGAGGATTGGGCAGGCAAGCTCGGTCCTTCGCCTTCGCTCTCATCCCAGTCCATCAGCCAGCCGAGACCCTCATCGAGGCCGCTCGACATTGAGCGCCTCGGGGATGCGAAGGGTTCCGGTGCCGCAGCCGCGCCAGAAGGCCTCGACGGTCTGGCTTGGATCGCGGCGCAAGCCCGCGCCGCATGCCGGCGACCCGCGACGGCGGGATGTGAGGACAGAAGCGATCGAAGCCCTGGATGCTGACGATGGCGCGGAAGGGCGGCCTGCCCTCCTCCCTGCCCGGTGAAGCAGCCAGAGCACGCCGAGGGAATGGCCGACGGCGATGGCATCGCTTGGCCAGGTCGGTCGCTGCCTTGGGTCCACCGGCGATGAAGCCGAGATCGACATAGCGTGACCTCTGAATTCCGCATATATCCGGATCACATCGCGCCATATCGCGGCATTGAAGCCCCAGCCATGGACGAACACGAAACGCATCTTCAGCGTGGATGGTTCACGCCGTGCGCTGCGCGGCAGAGCGCGGTCGTCGAGCGCGTTGAGCAGGCCGTCGAGATCCGCGTCGCTGTGAGCCGCGGTGAAGGCGAGCCTCGAGCCGTGCCGTCCCCGCCGGCACCGTCGGCGGCCTGATGGCGGTGGCGAAGAAGCCGGCGTCGCGCAGCCTCTTGCTCAAGCTCAGAGCCGCGTGATTGCTGCCGGCGATAAGCGGCACGATCTGCGTGGTCGAGGCGCCGGTGTCGAAGCCGAGAGCGCGCGCGCCTGACGGAAGCGCTCGGCGAGGCTCGCGACATGAGCGCGCTCGGCATCGAGCGACGGCACGAGGTCGAGCGCGGCGTCGATGGCGCCAAGCACCGGCGGCGGCAGCGCTGTCGAGTAGATCAGCCCGGAACAGCGATTGATCAGATAGTCGCGCAAGGTGTCAGAGCAGGCGACATAGGCGCCGAAGCCGCCAAGCGCCTTGGAGAAGGTGCCGATCACAATATCCGCCTCGCCGGACAGCCCACGCCGCCCTCGCCCAGGATGCCGGTGGCATGGGCGTCGTCGACGATGAGCATGGCGTCATGCTCGCGGGCGAGGCGTCCGATCTCGGCAAGCGGCGCCACATCGCCGTCCATGGAGAACACGCTCTCGGTCAGGATGAATCTCGGCCGCTCATCTCCTTGATATTGACTCAGAAGCGAAGCGAGATGGGCGGCGTCGCCATGGCGATAGCGGATCTCGCGCGCGCCGGACGCGGCGCAGCCGAAATGGATGCTCGCATGATTGAGCCGGTCGGAGAACACCAGAGGCTCGGCGCCGAGCACGCTGCCGGTCGAGCAGCGCCTGCAAGATCGAGGCATTGGCCTGGAAGCCAGAGGCCATGACCAGCGCCGCTGGCTTCTGCTTCAGCGCCGCGACCTTGGCCTCAAGGCCGGCGAACAGATCGAGATTGCCGGTGACGAGCCGCGAGGCGCCGGAGCCCACGCCATGCTCTTCCGCCAAAGCTCGCGCCCGCTCGATCAGCGCCGGGTGGAAGCGCAAAGCCGAGATAGTCGTTGCTGGCGAAATTGACGTAAGCCTCGCCTCCGATGCTGATGGTCCTTGCGTCGCGCGCCTCGATCTCGACGAGCCCGCGCCGCAAGTCCGTCGCGCTCGCGCCCGTCGAGATAGGCTCCGTAGCTTCTTTCGCTTCGCTGGCATGATCCTGTATTACCTCAGAAGAGCAGAATTTGCAAGCATTTCTCAGGTAGCTTAGTGTTTACAGTGACCCTGGTACAGAGCCGGAACGAGACCAGAACGAACTGAGCATTCTGTAAACACTGATCAGCCCAAACGAAGAAGCACCGGAAAGCTATTACTGTACGAGCGAGATCGCCACCAGCAGCGTCGGAGCCGGAAGATGCTCATCCATCTCGAAGGTGCTCATGCTTTGTCATGTGAGCATCTTCGGTGGAGTTGAGCACCTCGATGCCTGCTTGATTGTGCCCAACTCGCTGACACCCCCGTTTTCTGACGGGAACCGTTCGGTCGTCTCTGACGTTTTGATTGTCAGCTATCAGACGGTGGTCCCGGCGGGTATTGCTCAATCGCCGAGTTCAAATACGGGGGATTTCACATCATGTATTACGCACGTAAGCTCATCGCAGGCGCGTTGCTGATCAGGTGTGGCGCTTGGCCTCGGCGGCTGCTTCCATCACAGCCAGGCTGTTACGCCGAGCCCTTGCCACCCCTGTGAAGTAAGCCTCTGAAATAGGCGAACGGACCTGATTTCGGCATCAACGAAGGCTCAATGTGGGAACTTGAGCGGAGACATCCATTTTCTGGAACATTTCGCTGCACCGTCAGTTTGGGATGACGGATAGGCCCCACCAAGCCCCCAGCCCTGGGTTCTATCCCCAAAGCTGCAGTGCAGGGAAGCCTCGGCGTCGTACCGAGATTCCACTTCCACTGGCGCAGCCTCCGAGAATGTCGCTTGCTGAAAGAAATCGTGAAGGAGCGAACATAGTGACGCCAAAAAAATGGCGTCCGCTCAATTTGGGACTGATCGGACGCCAGAAGCGCTTTTTCGCGCGCGTGCCGGGAGGGAAAACCGGCACGAAAGCGGCCACATCTTCGGCTAGACGGGGGCACTACCGATGTGGGATGTAGCCGCATGCGATAAATTATCACATCGCACGCGCATCGTGCAGCGTCGTGCGACACGATGCTCAAAACCGCCCGTACCACGAACCTCTGATGACCGGCTACGCCACCAGCGAACCGTGCCTCTGCGCTTCGTTTGCGGTCACAGGCGAAGTGACCGGCAATTGCAGCACGGTGGCGTGCTGACCTTTGCACAACTGCGTCAGTAGCACGATCCTCCCATCAGGGAACTCAAGGGCGTCATGATGGGCGTTTGACCGGCCTTTGTTGACCTGTCGGAACCTCGCCACCTTGTGCCCGAGCCTCCAAGCGAAGAGCATGCCCGTCTCGCATCGGACCTCCTTCTCGAAGGCAAGCTCGGTGCCGGGAAGCACGCAAACGGCCACGTTAGGGTCATCCACCGATACAAAGCCGCGCGTGATGGTATGAGGGAAGCCCGCTGATACCAGCTTGTCACCAACCTTCGCGGGCCGGGATGCGACAAGCTCTAAACTGTAGTCACACATCGAAGGTACTCCAATCTCTGAGCTATAACGGTACCCCCGTCTCAATCTTACGATAGCCGATCAAAGCGGCGATCTTTCGTTTAATCTCCATCCTGCGACGGAGACACGCGCGTTAGGGTCGTCGGGCGCGAGCCCCAACGCGCGCCGCCCTGTAGAGATGGAACGACGTGAACGCCTCGCCGTGATGCTGTTCAGCCAGCAGAAAGAACGTTCCCAGAAAGCGATCAACGAACTTCCCAGCTCTTTTTGGATGTCACGACATGAACGCGACCCGGTATTTGGGTCATCTTCTCTTGCTGTCACATTTGGGGCACTTCACTTCTCGCTTTGTCGTGCTCATTGATCGTTTCGGCTCAGCTCGAAGGATTTCTCCGCAGTTTTTCCACAGCGATACTCGTGGGTCGGCATGGATTCTCGCTTCCACACTTCCAGATCTGGGCAATTCCACGTGAAATCACGCTTCCCCAACCCAACCCCGCAGAATGTCGTAAGCGGTGTTGGTGCAGTGGATGCCGAAAACGCTGGCGCATCAGGACATTCTGCGGTGCGACAAAGAGGCCATCCAGGACTACGGCCAAAGTATCACATAATGCTCTCCAGCGATAAAGGAATAGCTGCGTCCATTCACCCGTTGGAGGAAGATGGCGAAAATGAAACGTCCCCGCCATGGCTCTCTTGGTTTCCAGTCGCCATTACCGGAGCCATCGCCAAGCAAACCCGCAATGAGCGAGCGGACGAAAAGAAGCTCGCTGGAGCTGCACTCAATAGCTTCATGACCAAGTGGCGTCAGACGCCACGGCGTCATGCGACAAAGCAGCCGCCGACAACGAAGCTTTCAGGCGCGGCAAAGAACAGCTTCACGACGGAATGCGTGAGAAGGACGCCACCGGCGACCTAACCTTTAAAGGGGGTTGCTGGCTTGAACGTCGCGCGAAGATTGCGTAGATTTCGGCACCGGGGGCCTATCATTTAAAGCGAGGCCACTCAGGATGAGTAGAACGGAAGATGCCGCTATCGAGGATGTGAAATCGTGCCTCAGTGGCAACGGCCGAGTTGGTGGTGCAGGTATCTACCCGACCCGGTGCTGATCTGCCTCTTCTGCCCCGCTCAACTCTGGAAAACCCTGGCGGGGCGAAAGGAAGTGGCAAAGGTTGCCGATGCGAAGCAAGCCACCATCGACCAAATTCTCCGCACAGCTCGGGCATCGGCGCACCTCGCGAAGGCGCGTGAGCTGGTCCCCGTCGTCGAGCGATCCGTCTCCCTTCAAAGACAGAAGTAAGCACTGGACTTCCCTGAAGATGCTCGGCGCATCTACCTCGAAGGTGCTCATGCTTTTTGTGTGAGCATCTTCGGAAGAGTGTGAAGCACCTTCGGTAAACGTCGGAAGGGGCCAAAAGCGGAAGTCCCACTCGCTGCGCTTTGATGTCGGCCGCCCACCTCTCCCAGATTTTGGGTACAATGAACGCGGAGCGTGCCATGACGAAAACTCTGGTAGCGCTCGTTCTGATCGCTGGCGGCATCTTGCTGGTTACGCGGTTGGTAGATACCGACAAGCCTGTGCCAGCCCGACTGTCGCCGCCTACGGGCGCGGACCAAATCTCGGAAGCTCGGCGCGTGTCGCCGACTATGTCAGCCCGCGACGTTTGCAATCTTATCGATCCCTGGCAGAAGTGCTCCTTTTCGAAGCCGAATATTATGGTTGTCGATCCAAAGATCGGCACGCAAGCCACCGCCGTAAGCCTTTGCAACGAGTTCGTCGTCGCCGTCCGCGGTATGAGAAAGGTCGGCAAGCCCATGGAGCCCGGCTGGATACTGCAGATCCATTCGAGCAAGGCCGAATTGGCAAGCTGCTATCTCCCTTAACTGCGAGCCCAGCGAGGCGGGTTAACGGTGACGGTACCTGTAATAGCCGTACCGGTAGGGAGGTCCATGAGACCACCGCCCCGTAATAGACCGGCGGCGGTGGCGGCACATAATAAACAGGCGGCGGTGGCGGAGCGACATACACCGTTTGCGGTGCGAGTGCGCTTCCTAAAATAGCGCCGACCCCAAATCCCACGAGCCCCGCGCCCACTGCAGAGCCATTTCCCGCTTGCGCCGGAACAGTGAGCGAAAGGGCGGCGATCCCGACGGTCGCCGTCGCGACAGCAATTCTAAGCACTTTGCACATTGAAGATCACCTTCCGTCTACTTACCAATCGCATAGGGTCAGTCCATGGGTGAGAATGCGATCTATGTTAGCCTCTGGGTGAGTGGCGCTGTTCCAGATCCGCTCAATTGGAGGGGTAACGCGAACTGGCCATGCCGTTGACTGCGTAGTCTTTGCCGTCAACATTGATGACAACAGCCCCGCCCCTTCGCAGCGCAGCTCGCCTTGTTGCTTCCTTCGCATAACCGCTGTACCAGCCCAGAAGGGCTAGAACGAGAAGCGCTAACGCCAAGGCTAGGATGAGGAACCTCACAACTGCCCCTACGAGGGGCTGAGTGTCGAACCGAACTTCTTTCCATGCTGTTAAGGCTTGAAGCGGATGGCGTAATTTTGATCCGGGCAAGAAGTTCGCCGGCCAGACAAGCGGCTTCTATGCCCTCGGTGTCGGCGACCTAAATCTGTCGAGTGGCGTCGTCTTCACACGCTCTGCTGACTTGCTGGCATCAAGCTCTTGACCTCAGCCAAAAGGTCACAACCGAGAACACGAAACGCAATCCTTATAGGCTGACAAGACTTGTTCGACGGCACTATCTGCCTTCTCGGGATCGACGCCGCTCATGTAGACGTAAAGCGCCAGCTTAATACCGACGCCCTCGATGTCGTCGGCGGGTGTCTCGGCAATGAGGTCTTCCATACTCGTGACACGCGCGTGGGCGCGGTGGCGGGCGGCCGTGGTAGTTTGCTTGGCCTGATCGATCAGAGCACCTTTCCACCGGTCAAAAGCATCGCGTAATCGTGTGTGTTGACCATCGGTTCCTCCCGACGCCGTCAGGAATACCCGAACCATCGCGGGTCGGGGAAGTGGTGGCGTCTTGGCGCGTTAACCTGTTGGCGTGGCACCGCTCTCGATCTGCCAACATTTCGATGTAACATCCCTTGGGTTGTGCCGTTGAGGGTAGACAAGGTGCTTCCCTATACAGTGCCGGATGGCAAGGGCTGGGTTAGGCTTGAGCACCAGGAAATTGGCGGTAGCTGCGAAGGTGTCTCCACAGACCGTTTGTGAGGTTTGAGCGTGGCGAGGCGATACGCAAGCGGACCGATCGATAGCCTGCGTCAAGTGCTCGAGGCCGCGGTGTGGAGTTCACTAAACGGGCGCAAGCCAGGAGTTAGGATGAGCATAAGGTGATGGTTCGCCTGTAGCGCAGTTAAGAGTGTTGCGGCGCCAGCATGAAACCGACAGCCAGTTAGGTTTGACGTGCGTGTGCAGGGCGGAGAAATCATCGTCACTCTGGCGGACTTCTGCGCGATCTACGTCAAGCCTAGCACTCAACCGCACCTCATCCTCAAGCGTCGGACGGAAACAGCAGATCACGAAAACCCTCGCGCGAGCGTGGCAAGCTGCGAATGACAAGGCTCCGGGAGTTGGGTTGGATCGTCTAGGGTCGCATCGAGCTGGGAGACCAGGTGCCAGCATTTAAGTCGGACCCCGCTTATCGCTGGGGTACTCGGCGGACTTGCCGTCACCGTTGATCCTGAAGATGCTCATCGGTCTCGAAGGTGCTCATGCCTTTTCGTGAGCATCTTCGGTGGAGTTGAGCACCTTCGCGATTTCGCGCCTCAGTTTTTCGACACTGAAGTATCGAATTTTGCGCCATCCGGTCGATCCGGCGTTGAGGGCACGCAGTCATCCCAGTTGCCGCTATTGGAGTAGAAGGAGCTGCAACATTCTCCTCTGATGTTTGTGACGCCAGGCTCCTTCACTCCACCCGGACGAGTGATGCTACAATTCTTGTCTCCCAGACTGGCAGCAAGCCACAAAGTCGCCGGGAGCACTAGCAAAGTTGGGAAGCGGGTCGTTGTCATCGCGGACTCCTCCAAAAGGGTGGGCCACAGGCTTTATACTAGCCCAATAGTTTGGAGGTTTTGGGGCCGGACCGATGGAGTTGCCACGCTGTGAGTTCCGCCAGGGAACCGCAACTTCCCCTTGACACCCCCGATCCCCTGACATGTTGGCCGACTGCGATGACGAGGGCAATCGCACCCCTGGGCGGCGAGGCCTATCTCGATGAGATGATGGACCGTTTGCTTCCCATGTGCTTTCCAAAATACCTACCTCGAAGGTGCTCTGGTGCTTCTTGGTGATAACTTCGGGGTAGAGCCTCTGCAAACGCCCGACGGGAGGCCGTGTGCAAAAGCGGATAGCCACCGCTGCACTTCGATGTGGCCCGCCCACCTCTCCCAGATTTTGGTGGTATAATGAACAAGGAGCGCCATGACGAAAACTCCGTGGCGCTCGTTCTGATCAAGCTGGCGGATGGGCTTGCTGGCCACGATCGGTGTGGTAGACACCGACGTGCCCTGCCAGCCCGAGCGCCGCCTACGAGTGCGGACCGTCTGAAGTTCGACGCGTACGTGCGCCGGGACTGTCAGCCCGCGACGTTTGCAATCTTATTGACTCTGGCAGAAGTGCCCCTTTCGAAGCCCAATATTGAGGGTTTCGTGTTCCACGGGCTTCGCGCGTCGAGCTGTAGAAGCTCCGCGAGAGCGCCGGATGCGGCGACCGCGAGATCGAGGCTATCACCGGTATGTCGCCAGAGATGGTCACGCGCTACAGTCGCTTTGCTGACCAGAAGACGCTTGCCAGGGCAGCGGCTCGCCGACTAGAAGGGCGAACAGGCAGCGAACCAGGGCAGTGAACATGCTGGCACAAACTGTAAAATCTGTCAGTTTCTGTAAACACTAAGTGCTTGAGTTAGAAACAAAATCAGCCATTCTTCGCTAATCCTGTATTAGCGAAGGGCTGAGACCCGAAAGCAATCGCATCGCGACAGACGTGACCGAGCTTCCCACTTTCCCAGATCCTATCAATGGCAAAGAAAATCCGGCGAAGACGGCCGGTGAATCCGCCTCGCGACTCGCGGCCTCCGCCACGATTGGCAGAAAAGCGAGGTCGTGGCCCTTCTGACCCAGCCTTTGCTCGAGCTGGTCGATCAGGCGCGGGAGGTGCACCGCCGCCATCACGCCGACGGCACGGTGCAGCTTGCCAGCCTCTATTCGATCAAGACCGGGGCCTGCCCGGAGGACTGCAAATATTGCCCGCAATCGGCCCATTACGCCAAGAGCACGGGGCTGAAGCGCGAAGAGGCTCTCGACGTCGACGAGGTGCTGGCCAAGGCGGCGACTCGCCAAGGAAGCCGGCGCCACGCGCTTCTGCATGGGCGCGGCCTGGCGCGAGGTGAAGGACGGCGAGGCGTTCGACCGCGTGCTCGACATGGTGCGCGGCGTGCGCGCGCTCGACATGGAGGCTTGCGTCACGCTCGGCATGCTCAACGCAGGCTCAGGCCGATCGCCTGGCCGAGGCCGGGCTCACCGCCTACAACCACAATCTCGACACCTCGCCGGAGTTCTACGGCGAGATCATCACCACGCGCTGCTATCAGGACCGGCTCGATACGCTCGAGCGCGTGCGGCGCGCCGGGGTCGAGGTCTGCTGCGGCGGCATCATCGGCATGGGCGAGAGCGTCGGAGGACCGTGCCGGGCTGCTCGCAGACGCTCGCCAATCTCGATCCGCATCCTGAGAGCGTGCCGATCAACGCGCTCGTCGCCGTGCCGGGCACGCCGCTGCAAGACCGGCCGCCGGTCGATCCGCTCGACCTCGTGCGCATGGTGGCCGACGGCGCGGGTGCTGATGCCGCCATCGCGCGTGCGGCTCTCGGCAGGCCGGCGCTCGCTCACCCGCGAGGCGCAGGTGCTCTGCTTCCTCGCCGGCGCCAACTCGATCTTCTACGGCGACAAGCTGCTCACCACCGCCAATAACGACGTGAGCGACGACCTCGCGCTGATCGAAGAGGCGGGCCTGAGCATCGAACCGGCCAATTCCTCGGCCTGAGGGCGGCCGGCCCCTCCATGTCCCGCACCGTCTATGTGAATGGCAGCTTCGTGCCGGAGGACGACGCCAAAATCTCGGTCTTCGACCGCGCCTTCCTCTTCGCCGAAGGCGTCTACGAGGTGACGGCGGTGTTGGGCGGGCGTCCCGATCGATCTCGAAAATCATCTCGCGCGCCTCGACCGCTCGCTCGCCGAGATGCAGATCGCACCCCCGCTCAGCCATGCGCGAGCTCCGCGCGCTTGCATGCCGAGCTGATCGCGCTGAACAAGGTCGAGGAAGGCGTCGTCTATCTGGAGATCACCCGCGGCGTGGCCGATCGCGACTTTCTCTATCCCGAAGGCGTGCCGCCGACCGTGGTCGCCTTCACCCAAAGCCGGCCCCTGCTCGACAACCCCTATGCCGAGACCGGGGTCAAGGTGATCACCCTCCCCGACCTTCGCTGGAAGCGGCGCGACATCAAATCGACCGCGCTGCTCGCCCAGACCATGGGCAAGCAGGAAGCGAAGCGCCGCGGCGCCTACGAGGCGTGGATGGTCGAGAATGGCTTCGTCACCGAGGGCACGTCGTCCACCGCCTTCATCCTCGATGTGAACGGCACGATCCGCACCCAGCCGCTCGGCCACCATATCCTGCCCGGCGTGACGCGCCGTGCCGTGCTGCGGCTCGCGCAAGAAGAAGGTCTCGCCATCGAGGAGCGGCCCTTCACCGTGGCGGAAGCGATGCAAGCGCGCGAAGCGTTCCTCACCGCGGCCTCGGCCTTCGTGCTTGCCGGTGGTGGAGATCGACGGAAGCCGATCGGCGACGGACGGCCCGGACCGGTGGCGCAAGAGTTCCGCCGCCTCTACATCGAGGAAGCAGGCAAAGGCTGAGCCCGGTGGCACCTCCCCAATCGCTCCCGGCCAAGGGCCTAAGACTGGCCGTGCTCTTGAACGCAGGCGCAGGCACCGCGAGCCACAGGGGCGCCGACGGTCTGCGCGGCGACTTGGCGGCCGCGCTAGAGGCGCTTGACGTCGCGGCAGAATTCGAATTCTGCTCAGGCCCGGACTTGAAACGTTTGGCCGAAGCGGCCTTGGCCCGGGCACAAGCAGCCGAGATCGACGCGGTGGTGGTTGGCGGCGGCGACGGCAGCATTCGCACCGTGGCCGGCGTGCTTGCCGGCACGAACGTTCCTCTCGGCATCCTGCCGCTCGGCACCTTGAATCACTTTGCCAAGGACCTCGGCATCCCCTTGCATCTCAAGGAGGCCGCCGAAGTCATCGCCAAGGTGCGAAACACGCGCCGTCGATCTCGCCGAGGTCAATGGCGAGACCTTCATCAACAACTCCTCGATCGGCATCTACCCCTATATCGTTATCGACCGCGAGCGGCGAAGGGCCCATCACAAGCTCGCCAAATGGATGGCGATGGTGCCGGCGCTGTTCCGCGTGCTGAAGCATTTTCCGCGCCGCCGGCTCGCGCTCTCGGCGGAAGGCTGGACGCGGCCCTACCGCACGCCGTGCCTGCTCATCGGCAATAACGAATACGGCATGGAGTTCTTTGAGCTCGGGCGGCGTCACCACCTCGATCGCGGCGAGATCTCGGTCTATGTGGTCAAGCAGCGCCGGCCGTTCGGCTTCTTCTGGATGATCTGCCGCATGGTTTTCGGCAAGGTCAGCCAAGCGCGCGACATCGAAAGCTTCCGCTTGAAGGAGCTGCAGGTTCGCTCCAAGACAAGCCGGCTGCCGGTGGCGCTCGACGGCGAAGTTGGGATGATGCACCCGCCACTTCAGTATCGTTCGCGCCCGGGGCGCTGCGGGTGATCGTTCCCCCGCAACGTGAGTCGGCCGATTCGACAAAACAACCCCGTGCAAAGTATTAAGACCGCAAAACTCCCGGCAGCCCGCCTTCCCCGCCTAAGCCACTCAAATTCCTTCTAAAAGCCTTCTATGCAGAGAAAATTGCTTTCACAGGAAAATTGCTGCCCGCCGGTGATGTGTGAAACCAAAGATGTTGACCAAAGAAGACGAAAGCTGCCAAGATAACGCGCAGGTTACGGAAATCGACTTCAAACACTCCGGTAAATGATCAGCTTCCGCAAAAGGGCCGCATTGGCCTGTTGGCCTCATCGATACGGAATCTGCGGAGGCGAGGGCTGTTAGCGGCCCATTTGCGCCTAACCGCACCTGAAAACGAGGGCTTGTTTCTCTCAATGGATGGCCACGAACTGCGGGAGGATTCCCACCGACTTTTTCTCGAGCTGAAACCTCCAAAACGCGGCGGAAGGTATGTTGGCGACGCCATCGGCTTGTTCAATTCCAGTCTAACGGCGATCGCCGAAGGAAGTCGCCAGCAGGCGCCGCTTCAAGTGCGCGATGTCAATCTGCGGCATGGCATGAAGGCGCCACTCGGTCGGTGCTCAGCTTTCAAGCAGGCATTGAATCGACTTCAGAGTGGAGCCGAAAAAAGCCGTGCAAGTGGGAGCGGTCAATGTCGGAGGCCGGTGGCCAAGCGGTCGTCGGCAACATCGCCCTTGGGAAAACCCGCAGGCGCAAGAAAACCAAAATCGGCTAGCTCCGGAGACAAAAAGCGATCAAACACAGCGACCTTTGCCTTCTCTTGGGCTAGTCCTTTTTCCGACTTCTGCTTGAGCGCGCGGTCGCCTAGTCTAAGACGCACGCCTGGACCACTTTGATCGGTGGCTGGCAGGAACTCGACCCCTGCCTCTTCCAGCGCGGTCTGGACGGTCCATAAGGTCGTCGCTGCGCCGCGAAGCTCGGTGGACAGTTCAGGCGCTTGATCGTGGCGATGCCGAGCCCCGTCATGGCGGCGAGGTCACCTTGGCTCAAACCGAGTAAGGCGCGCGCCGCCTTCACCTGAGCAGCGGTAATCATCGGCTTGACCGACGGCATCCATGATGATACGCTTCGTATCGTATACGATACGGACGGTGCCCATCATGATACATGCTGCCAACCTCAAAATGGAAAGCCTGAGATATCAGGAACTTAAGAGCCGTCTGCACGCTGAGTTTGCGGCCGTTGACGCTGGAGACCATGGCCGACACACTGGAAGGAATCACTGACCTACACGAGATGATAGCCGCGGTGATCCGCTCGGCGCTAGTGGATGAAGCGCTCCACGCGGGCCTCCGCCTACGCGTCGATGACATGAAGGAGCGGCTATCGCGGCTTGAGCTCAGAGCCGACAGAAGCGGCAGCTCGCCCTCGAGGCGATGACCGAGGTGGGACTAACCAAGCTCGAGGAGCCAGACTTCACCGCCTCCGCCAGAGCCGGATCTCCCGCACTCGTAGTCATTGCTGAGGACAAGATACCCGACCTACTGGCTGCCTCAGCCCCCAGCTCGATCGCCAAGCGATCCTGGTAGAGCTCAAGCGCGGCATCGACGTACCCGGGGCGCAGATGAGCAACCCCAAACCAGTGCTTAGCGTGAGGACCAAGTGATGGCGCTTAGCGATACCAGCAATACGTAACC
>ERZ1370068.9549-contig-832_pt1 | contig 120475 bp, 206 predicted proteins | sample MGYA00561227_ERZ1370068 | MGnify/ENA primary metagenome ERZ1370068 (study PRJEB38410, sample SAMEA6850437) | metagenome | study: Metagenomic assessment of the ecological functions of the soil: analysis of the soil microbiota associated with the...
AGGTCAATCGTGAGAATGTGGCGGCGATGTGCCGAATCATGGCGGCGGACTCTAGCACAGAGGGCGAGGTCGGACAAGTCGTTTGAGTGCACTGGCGACAGTAGGATATTCTCTGTTAGCGTAGGCGAAGGGAGAGGGTGAAACATGTCAGCCAACTCGATGACCCCGAGGCAAGCATCGGTCGCCCTGGTTGCAGCCGATGCCGATCGGCGTGTCCGTTCAGCAGCTGGAGGAATACGGGATCGAGGCGACGACAGAGCAGGCTCAGGCCATTACGCAAGAGGTGCTCTCGCTGAACCTGTTTTGGATGTTTGCAGCCATCGAGGCTCACATCCCGCAGAAATATCAGTCCGCGCTGTCGGAACTCATCTTGGATACGATAGAAGCAGGATGGGGTACAACCGTTCCCGTCGGTTCAGCTACCTGGACCGTCTACCTCAAAGAATGGCAGGAACGTCGTCGTCGGTATAATCGCTTGGTTGAGGAAGGGGTGAGTCCGCTTGCGGTGAGCGCGGAAGCCGCCGCATTAATGGAGGAGAACCGATTGGTCAATGAAGCAGAGAGGCGAAATCTATTGACCCTGCTGATCGACTTTGTACCAGTCGACACCTACGGGCAGTTACTGAAAGATGTAGGATAATCTCTTGAGCCTAGCTGGCCCGCATTATTCATGAAGGTTCGTCGCGAGGCGTGCAGCCGCGTATCCGCGCTTGCAGCAGAAGCTTCATAAATGAATGCGGGCTGGACATGTCAGAGGTAGCGGTGATCGACGACCTTCCCCGTCTTGTCCAATTCATAGAGCAGCGGCGCCCCGTTGGGATGTTCAGTTCGAGCACTTGCTCTCGGGAAAGCTGCTCCAACTCCATGATCAACGCTCGCAAACTGTTTCCGTGCGCCGAGACGAGGACCGCTTCCCCTTTCAAGAGATAGGGCTTGATGGTCCGTTCATAGTAAGGCAACACACGTTCAGCGGTGTCTTTGAGGCTTTCCCCCCGGCGGGCGCACGTCGTAACTGCGTCGCCAAATTTTGACTTGTTCTTCGCCGTACTTTTTGCCGTTTCCGCCTTGTTCAACCCTTGCAGTTCTCCGTACATCCGTTCGTTCAAGGCCTTGTCTTTCTCGATCGGAATACCGGTCTGGCCGACGGTTTCGAGCACGAGTCGCAACGTCTCAGTCGCGCGGGCCAACACAGAAGTAAAGGCCCGGTCGAACTTGAAGCTGCGCAGTGTTCTCGCCCGCATCCTTCGCTTCCTGAATGCCGCGCGGAGACAGGGGCACATCCACCCATCCCGTGAAGCGGTTCTCCAAGTTCCATTGCGATTCGCCATGCCGAAGCAACACTAAGCGAGCCATGGTGCGTCCTCTCGAGCGTGAAGGAATATGATCACAGGCCAGAGCATACTGGAACAGGCGCCCAAGTCAAGGGGTTGCTTTCATAGACCGTTACAGTGCCGCGCCGTCCAAATCTCTTACCACAACATACGCTCTCGGGACGACCACCCCAACACTTTTGTGGACTCGGTCTCGGGAAAGATCGCTATTGGTCGCTGATTGCACCGGCTTGTGCAGCCGCAGAATTGTTCAGCCGGACGCCACGACCTCTGTGCCGAACGAACTCAAATCTAGGTGGTCTAAGATCTAGCCGTGTATCTACACTCGCGGAAGCAGAAAAAGAAGCATCTGATTCCGTCGGCGCAGCCCATGAACAGGAATTCGGATGGCTTGAGGCGTGGATCAACTGGCAGCGAGCGAGATAGTTTCTGGGTTACACGCTGCTCGCAGCAGTCGGCTTCGCCGGTTTCTCCGGCGACCGTTCGCCGTCCTGTGGCCCGTCCTGAAGCATTTTGATCATCGTCATAATGAACAACACGTAGAAGGCGATGCCGACATAGATGACATAGGGCTGGACGCCTCCAGCTTCCTTCAATACCTCGTCCTGCTTCACCGGATCGGTCCACGAACCCTTCTTGATCTCGCCAATCTTCTCGCGGCAGTGCCAGTAGTACACATAATTCGCTGTGGCTCCGGCCATGATGCTCCAGACGAGACCCACGGTGACGTCGCCGGTCAAGTAGGTCGATATCATCGGACCGAGTGCGTAGACCAGCGCGTACACGTACATTTTTCGGTACAGGAACCAGACGAAGGAAATAAAGAGAAAGGCCGGCCAATTCCACGTCAGGGCGAACTTCGGCTGTTCCCCCAATCCAAACTTTTTAAAATGTTTCAGGTAGCGATCGGCGTGGGGACCGATGAATTGGCGCCAGAGATGTTCATCGGTGTGGATTCACGGGGGTGGCGATCGGCGGTTCCGGCTCGACGGCCAGCGTATTTCCGCACTGGTAGCAGAATTTTGCGTCTTCCTGGTTTTGCTGTTGGCACTGCGCGCAGGGTTTCATCTGTCCGAGAGTATCACAATGAAGATGCCTCCTGGGTAAAGAAGCAGCGCGACACCGCCACACATCTTCCGCCGCTCATTTCAAGTTGCTTCCATCGACAGGCCTATGCTACCTTCCCTTACTTTACAAAGGGATACGTCTGTCATGCCGACAGAAGAACTGAAGCAGGACGCTGCACGTTATTTGATGCAGACCTATACGCGTCAACCGCTCTCGATCGTGCGAGGGCGTGGGGCGAAGGTGTACGACCTCGAGGGGCGAGAGTATCTCGATTTCGTCGGTGGGATTGCGGTGAACGTCCTCGGGCATGGCCACCCGGATCTGGTTCAGGCGATCCAGCGCCAAGCCGCGCAGCTGATCCATACCTCGAACCTCTATTACACTGAGCCACAAGTGAAGCTGGCGCACATGCTGGTGGATCACTCGTTTGCCGACAAGGTGTTCTTTTGCAACAGCGGGGCAGAGGCGAATGAAGCAGCGATCAAGCTGGCCCGCCGTTATTCCCATGACAAGTATGGAGCCGGGCGGTTCGAGATCGTCACGATGAAGAACTCGTTCCACGGCCGGACGATCGCGACGTTAACGGCGACGGGCCAGGAAAAGGTTCAGAAGGGCTACGAACCGCTGCTGACGGGTTTCAGCTACGTCGCCTTCAATAATCTGGAAGAACTGGAACGGGCCGTGACCGACAAGACCGCGGCGATTATGCTCGAGCCGATTCAGGGTGAGGGGGGATCTATCTCGCGGACCGCGAGTATTTGAGGCAGGTGAGAGATGCTGTGCTCCCAAAAAGACGTGCTGTTGATTTTCGACGAAGTGCAGACTGGAATGGGACGGACCGGGACGCTGTTTGCCTATGAGCAGTTAGGGGTGCAGCCGGACATCATGACCTTGGCGAAAGGGTTGGGGGCGGCGTGCCCATCGGAGCCTGCCTCGCGACGGACTCTGTTGCGAAGGCCTTCTCGCCCGGCAGTCATGCCTCGACATTCGGCGGCAATCCGCTCGCCTGTGCGGCGGGCTTGGCCGTCTGTCGTGCCCTACTGGAAGGCCAAGTACTCGATCATGCGCGCCGAATGGGAGAGTATTTTGCGAAGGGGTTATCCGACTGTAAAGAGCGACACCGGGTGGTGCGAGAAGTGCGTGGCCTCGGGCTCTTGCAGGGGATGGAGCTCGATATGGATGGGAAAGCCGTCGTGAGCGAGTGTTTGGCTCGAGGCATTCTGATCAATGGGACCGGCGAGCATGTGCTGCGGTTCGTGCCGCCCCTCATCATCACCCAGCTGGAAATCGATCGATTGCTCGATACGCTTGCTCAGATTTTCAGCGAACAGGCGGCGTAAGGCGTACTCGCGCCGAATGGACACATCAGGGATGACCACACGAACGACAGGAATGCGGGCCGGCAAAAAGATCTTCTGGATGTTGCGGCCATCAGCAAGGCGGAGGTGGAGAGTTTGCTGCGCGTCGGCGGCCCTGTTGAAAGACAAACAGCGGCGCGGGGTTCCTCATCCGCTGCTTCCCGGGAAGACGTTGGGGCTCCTGTTTCAGAAGCCGTCGACGAGGACGCGGGTGTCGTTCGAGGCGGGCATGAACCAGTTGGGTGGCCATGCTCTGGTCCTGCCCATGGCCGACATCCAGCTCTCGCGCGGAGAAAGTGTCGCCGATACGGCGCGCGTGTTGTCGCGCTATCTCGACGCGATCGTCATCCGCACCTATGACCACTCGATCGTGGAGGAATGGGCGAGGGAAGCCACGATGCCGGTGATCAATGGGCTGACCGACCTGAGCCATCCTTGTCAGGCCCTCTCAGACCTCCTGACCATTCGCGAGAAGAAGGGCCGATTGAAGGGGGTCAAGATCGCCTATATCGGCGACGGCAACAATGTGGCGAATTCACTGATCGAGGCGGCGGCGAAGATGGGGATGACCATCACCCTCGGGTGTCCGGTGGGGTATCAGCCGGAGCAGCATGTTGTGGATAGGGCTAGAGTGGAGGCCGCGAAAACCGGTGCGGTGATCGAGATCGGGCACGATCCTCATGTCGCGGCGAAGGAAGCGGACGTCATCTACACCGACGTCTGGATCAGTATGGGACGCGAGCGGGAGCATGCGCGACGATTGAAAGTCTTGGCTCCTTATCAAGTGAACAGCCGCCTGTTGCATCGCGCCAAGCCCGATGCGATCGTCATGCATTGTTTGCCCGCTCACCGGGGTGAAGAAATCAGTGCCGAGGTGCTGGATGGTCCGCAGTCGGTCATCATCGACCAGGCGGAGAATCGGTTGCATATGCAGAAGGCCATCTTAACGAACCTATTAGGCAAGAGGAGCCGAACGAGACGATGAGTCGTGTCATGAAGAAAGTGGTGCTGGCCTATTCAGGCGGGCTCGATACCTCCGTGATCTTGAAGTGGTTACAAGAAACCTACGGCTGCGAGGTTATCGCGTTCTGTGCCGACCTGGGGCAAGGCGAAGATCTGCAAGCGATCAAGGCGAAAGCGCAAAAGCTCGGCGTGAAAAAGGTCTACGTCGAGGACCTGCGCGAGACCTTCGTGAAGGACTATGTCTTTCCGATGTTACGCGGCAACGCCGATATACGAAGGCTGTTATCTGCTCGGGACCTCGATCGCGCGGCCCCTCATTGCGCGGCGTCAGGCCGAGATCGCGCTCAAAGAAGGCGCCGAGGCCGTGTCGCATGGCGCGACCGGAAAGGGAAACGACCAAGTGAGGTTCGAGCTGACCTACACGGCGCTGGCGCCAAATCTCAAGATCATCGCGCCTTGGCGTGAATGGACGATGCGGTCGCGACGTGAATTGATCGAGTATGCCGATCGGCACGGCATTCCCATAACGGCGACGAAAGCCAAGCCCTATAGCATGGATCTGAATTTATTCCATGTGAGTTATGAAGGCGGCATCTTGGAAGATCCTTGGGAATCGCCGCCGGATGAAATCTTTCAAATGACGGTGTCGCCGGAGCAGGCGCCGAACAAGCCGCTCGAAGTCGAGATCGACTACGAGGCGGGTAATCCGGTGGCTGTCGACGGCAAGAAGATGAGCCCGGCGACGTTGTTGGCGCACCTCAATAAGCTGGGCGGCGCGCATGGAATTGGGCGTGTCGATCTGGTGGAGAATCGCTACGTCGGGATGAAATCTCGCGGGGTCTATGAAACGCCTGGCGGGACGATCCTCCACGTGGCGCATCGCGGACTCAGAGTCGTTGACGATGGATCGCGAGGTGCTGCACTTCAGGGACAGTTTGATTCCGCGCTTCGCCGATCTGATTTACAACGGTTATTGGTTCAGCCCGGAACGAGAGATGATCCAGGCCTCGATCGATGCGGCGCAGAAGGACGTGACCGGCACGGCGCGGGTGAAGCTCTATAAGGGGAGTTGCACGTTGGCCGGGCGCAAGTCGAAGAATTCGCTCTATCGTCTCGACATCGCCACGTTTGAAGAGGACGAAGTTTATAATCAGAAAGATGCCGAGGGTTTCATTCGGTTGAACGCGTTGCGGCTGAAAATCAGAGCCCAAAGAAAGAAGGCCTCCTCCTGATGGCACGAGCAACGGGCCGCAGCTCTGCCGCGTCGGAAGGCGGAAAGGCCTGGGGCGGGCGGTTCAGACAAAAGACGAACCGGTTGGTGGAATCCTTCACCGCTTCGGTGGCGGTCGATCGCCGGCTCTACGCCCATGACATTCAGGGCAGCATCGCCCATTGCAAGACGTTGGGGAAGGCGCGCGTGTTGACCGCTTCTGAAACCAGGACGATCGTGCGGGGTCTGGAATCGGTGAAGACGGAGCTGGATCGGGGCCGCTTTCGCTTCACCCCGCAGGATGAAGATATTCACATGGCGATTGAGCGCCGGCTGACAGAGTTGATCGGCCCGCTCGGCGGCAAGTTGCACACGGGCCGGAGCCGGAACGACCAGGTTGCGCTGGATGTTCGGCTCTATTTGCGGGATCAACTCAGTCAGCTCGTGGCGCATCTGGAAAACTTTCAGCGGGTCTTGGTGGCGAAGGGAAAGGCGAATCGAACGGTCGCTATGCCGGGCTATACACATCTACAGCGTGCCCAGCCGGTGCTGTTCGCTCATCATCTCTTGGCCTATGTGGAAATGATCGAGCGGGACAAGGGGCGATTTCGCGATGCATCGGTGCGATGTGAATGTCATGCCGTTGGGGTCCGGTGCGCTCGCGGGGACCAACTACCCAGTCGATCGCCGGTTCACCGCCGGGCTGTTGGGCTTTCCCTCCGTGACGCAAAACAGTCTCGATGCCGTGTCCGATCGGGATTTCATGATCGAGGTGGCCTCGGCGCTGTCGATCACGATGATGCACCTGTCCCGGCTCAGTGAAGAATTGATTCTCTGGTCGTCCCAGGAGTTCCAATTCGTCGAGCTTCCCGATGCCTTCTGTACCGGTAGCAGTATGATGCCGCAGAAGAAGAATCCCGATGTGCCGGAATTGGTGCGGGGCAAGACGGGACGTGTCTATGGTCATTTGGTCAATCTGCTGACGACCCTCAAAGCCCTGCCCTTGAGTTATAATCGAGATCTCCAAGAGGATAAGCCAGCGCTCTTCGATGCCCTCGATACCGTCACCGCATCGGTGGAGGTCTTGACGGAACTGATGCGTCGACTCACCGTGAACCGGGACGTCCTCAAGCAGGCGGTTCAGGGTGGTGGGATGCTGGCCACGGAGGTTGCGGACTATCTTGTGACCAGAGGCGTACCGTTTCGCGAAGCGCATGCGATCACGGGCCGACTGGTGCGGGCCGCATTGGATCAAGGCCGTGAACTCACGGACTTCTCGCTCGAGGAGCTGCGGACATTTTCCGAGCGAATTGAAAAGGGCCTGTTCGCTCGGTTGACGGTCACTGCCGCGATCGACCGGAAGTCTCAGGTAGGCGGAACTGCCCGAAGTCGAGGTGGAGCGGCGCATTAAAGAACTCGAGCGGATGCTCTCATGAAGGTACGGACGCCGAGTGCGACGTCCATCGTGGCGGGGTGATGACTGGGAATGTTGGTGGCCTGCGGGGCCGTGGGGTCGCCGGTTCCTCCTGAAAATGTCGGCGTGAATCCGACCATTGAGCGGCAGAAGAAGTTAGAGGCGCTCGATGAGAAACAGCGTGAGGCTGCAGCGGCAGCCGAATCCACCGAGCCACAACCGGACCCGATGTTACAGGGCCAGGATATCGATCTTCCTCGGTACAACCGTTGGGAACCCGGTAGTGGAGAGGCCGCCATTTGCTGGATCTCTATAGGCGGATAACGCTATACTGAAGCCTGTTGAGTGTTGCCGTGTACCTCCCACCGTGGAATACTCCACGCGAACGATAACGAGACGCCATAATGAGACAGGCATAGACCTACAGCGACGCTTGGACTGCGATAGCTCATTCCCGCGTGCGTGCGCTCGTGCAGGGATGGCGTCAGGTCGCGCGCGGCGTATCCGCTGGTTGAGAACGCGCAGGCTTCCGGCCAGATCCATCCGGACGACTGCAAGGCGACAGCTGAGACAATGAAGGAGCTACTCAGAACATTTCAACGAACTTATTGACAACCTCAGCCGGATAGCCGGATAGAGGTGAGGAGGATCGATTCATGGAGCTTATTCAACCCACGCGGCACGAGTCAGCTCGTTGGGCAGGCGGCAACGGTCAAGCACGCACCGAGGCAAGCGGCTGTTGCTGGTCGATCCCTATCCGCGCAATAACCCCTATCGGTTGACCGCGTCAGAGCGGCGCGCGGTGTGGTTTCCCAAGCTGAGCTTGCCGGTGATCGCGGCCTACACGCCGGAGAATTGGGAAGTAAGTCTGGTCGATGAAGCGGTTCAAGATATCGATTTCGACTATCCTTGTGACATGGTCGGCCTCTCCATCATGACCTGCTATGCCCCTCGCGCCTACGAGATCGCAACGGAATTTCGCAAGCGAGGCAAGACGATCGTCATGGGGGCGTCCATCCCACGTACTGCCCCGACGAAGCTCTTCGGTATGCCGACGCGATCGTCTGTGGAGAAGCCGAAGATCTCTGGCCACAGTTGGTCGCGGACTATGAGGCGGGGAAGATGCAGCGCATGTATAAGATGACATCGTTCCCCTCCCTGGAGAAGTACAAGAGTCCCCGTGTCCGAATTGCTGAGCCCCGACTCGTACATGACGAGACAGTGTAGCTTCACGACCAGAGGATGTCATTTCGATTGCGAGTTCTGTAGCGTGTCCCCGTTTAACGGAAAGACCACGCGGCGGCGGCCGGTGAAGGAAGTGGTCACGGAACTTCGAAATGTTCAGCGATGGATTCGCAGTGAGTTGGTCGAGCGATTGGGCGACGAGCCGCTGTGGAGCGCCTTCGTCACCGCGCTTCAGATTCGGGTGGGAATCGAGGACGGCAGCATCGTCGCGTTTGTCGATGACTTGCACAACAGCAACCGTACCTATTGTCGTGAGCTCTGGGCTGCGCTGAAGCCGCTCAAGATCAAGTGGGGCTGCCAGGCCACGATGTTCCTGGCTGACGACGAAGAGATGGTCAAGCTTGCGGCCGAGAGCGGCTGCGTGTCGGTCTTCGTCGGGATGGAATCGCTCGATGAAGACGCGTTGGATGAAACGAACAAGCCGTTTAACCGAGTCCGGAAGTTCTCCAAAGAGATCAAGATGTTCCACGATTACGGGATCATGGTGAATCCCGGGATCGTGTTCGGATTCGACAGCGACGATGTGACCGTGTTCGAACGGGCCGTCGACTTCTTGACGAAGAACCAGGTGGAATTGGCTTACTTCAACGTGCTGACGCCCCTTCCTGGTACGGCGCTGTTCGACCGCTTCGAAAAGGCCGGTCGCATTTTCGATAGGGACTGGGCGAAGTACGACGGCAAGCATGTGGTGTTCCAGCCGAGCCGGATGACGACCGAGCAACTACAAGACGGATTCCACTGGGCCAACCACCAATTCTATTCGCTTCCTTCGATCTGGAGACGACTGTCGGGCACCAGCCAGCGGTTTATTCCGCGGTGGGAGATGAATCGGGAGTTTCGGAAGCTGGTCAAGCGAACCTGTCCCAAAGGGTCCCTGTCGCCGCTCGCGGGGGTGTTGAAGAATCTCCAGGCGAAGCTCCCGGTGTTGGACAAGGAGCAATTGATTCCTAGCGCGCTGCATGCGCTGAAACAGCGCTTGGATCCGAACGCGCTCTCGGCGCAACAGTTGATGTTCCACATCAAGGCCAAGCGGCATGACAAGTTTGCTGCGTCTGTTCGTGGATCTTGATGGTACCCTCGACCGTCTGAATGCCTTGGAATTGATTAAGCGGATCAAGGAAGCGGCCAATCAGGCACGCATGGACATCATCGTCAACTTCGAGCACCTCAAGCTGGCGACGCCCGACGCGCTCAAGGCGTTGGTGGATTCAGACGCGATGAAGGTAGCGATTCCGCATGTGAAGGTCCGCTTTCGCAAGTTTAAGGATGCGTTCGAGGCCTCCTTGCAGGGCTTCTCGCTCGCAGGCTTGCAGGGCTTCTCGCTCGCAGGCCTCGAACATCTCAATGAAGATTCGCAGGATGCATAATTTCGAGTATCGACATGGGGAACTCTATTGCGAACAGGTGCCGGTCAGCCGGATTGCGAAAGAGGTCGGCACGCCTTGCTACATCTACAGCTACGCGACCCTCGTTCGTCATTTCCGGGCGTACGATGGAGCCTTCAAGAGCGTACCCCATGTGATTGCATTCGCCATGAAGGCCAACTCCAATATCGCGATCCTCCGTCTCATGGCAAAGGAGGGGAGCGGGGTGGATATTGTGTCCGGCGGGGAACTCTTTCGGGCGCTCAAGGCGGGTGTTCCTCCCTCAAAGATCGTATTCGCGGGCGTCGGCAAGAACGCGGAGGAGATTCGCGAGGCCTTGAAGGCCGATATCCTCATGTTCAACGTCGAATCTTCGGCTGAGCTGCAGGCGACTGAATGAGGTGGCGGCTTCCGTCGGGACCAAGGCGAGAGTCGCCCTGCGCATCAATCCCGACATCGATCCGAAAACGCACCCCTACATTTCGACCGGTCTCAAGAAGAGCAAGTTCGGGATCGCCGCCGATCGAGCGCTCGAAGAATTCACGCTGGCTTCCTCACTCGCCAACATCGATGTCGTCGGGGTTCATAAGCATATCGGGTCACAGTTGACGGAAGTCACGCCGTTCGTCGAGGCCGTGAAGAAGGTGGTGAAGCTGGTCGAAGCCTTGAAGGCTCAGGGCATCAACATCCGGTACGTCAATATCGGCGGCGGCCTCGGCATTACCTACTCGGATGAAACGCCACCGCTGCCGCAGGATCTGGCGGATGCCGTGTCGCCACTGCTGAAGGATTTGAATGTGACCCTCATCATGGAACCGGGTCGCGTCATCGTCGGCAACGCCGGCATTCTCGTGACGAAGGTGTTGTATCGGAAGGACGGCGAAGCGAAACGGTTTATTATCGTCGATGCGGCGATGAACGACCTGATCAGACCGAGCCTCTACGGGGCCTATCACGAGATTCGTCCCTTGTCCGAGGCGGTGTTGCAGCGGCCCAAGCATCAGGTGGATGTTGTCGGCCCGGTCTGTGAGTCCGGCGATTTTCTGGCGAAGGACCGGTCACTGCCGGAGGTCAACCCGGGTGACATGCTTGCGGTGATGAGTGCGGGGGCCTATGGATTTGTGATGGCCTCCAATTACAATTCGCGACCACGGGTACCGGAAGTCCTGATCAAAGACGGAGAGATCCACGTCATCAAGACCAGAGAAACCTACGACGATTTGGTGAAGGGCGAAACGATTCCGGCATTTCTCGATTGAGGAGTGGGCGCGACGGACGCCTGCGGCGAAGGAGTGAGCATGTTTACAGGTGCATTGATTGCCATTGTGACCCCGTTCAGGAATGGCAAGGTCGATGAGCGGGCCTTCGGCGACCTTATAGAATGGCAAATTGCCAACGGGACGAACGGGATTGTGCCCTGCGGCACCACCGGCGAATCCGCCACCCTCTCGCACCAGGAACACCACCGCGTGGTCGAATTGACCGTCGAGGTGGTCAATCAGCGCGTCCCCGTGATTGCCGGGACCGGCTCCAACAGCACGGCAGAAGCGGTGTCCCTCACGAAACACGCCAAGCAGGCGGGGGCCGATGGGGCGCTGCTCATTACGCCTTATTACAACAAGCCGACGCAAGAGGGACTGTACCGGCATTACAAAGTGATTGCGGAGTCCGTGGATCTTCCGCAGATCCTGTATAACATTCCTGGACGGACCGGTGTGAACATGTTGCCATCCACTGTCGCAAGGCTTTGTGGGTTACAGAGCATTGTCGGGATCAAAGAGGGGAGCGGGTCAGTTCAGCAGGCCTCTGAGATTGCACATACGTGTGGAGATAGGATGACGGTCCTGGCGGGAGATGATGCCCTGACATTGCCTATGATGGCAGTCGGAGGAAAAGGTGTCATTAGCGTGACATCGAACATCGCTCCCATCCGAGATGGCTCAATTGGTCAAGGCCTTCTTGAGTGGACGCATCGACGAGGCGCGCCGAATTCATTTCGCATTGTCGCCGCTTTTCAACGCGCTCTTTTACGAGACCAATCCGATTCCGGTGAAAACTGCGTTAGGCATGATGGGAAAAATCGATCCGGAGCTGCGGCTGCCGCTCTGTGCCATGGCGACCGAGACGAAGGACCAACTCACGCGAGCCCTAAAGGATGCAGGCCTCATTTAGTAAGCCCGACGGTCTTGGCTCGGGTACTCATTCTATGATCAACGTGATTGTCGCAGGGGCTGCCGGTCGCATGGGCTGCCGGCTGGTTGCCCTTATCAAAGATTCGACCACCCTGACGCTTGCCGGTGCGATCGAAGGGAAGGGCCATCACGCTGTGGGTGACGATGCCGGGGAGACAGCGGGCTGTGGCCGTGCGGGTCGTTCCGATCACCGACGATTTCGCGGCGCTCCTTGACAGAGGCGAAGTGGTCGTCGATTTCTCCGCTCCTGAAGCGACCCTGCATCATTTACGCACGGTGGCGCAACATCGACGGGCCATGGTGATCGGCACGACGGGGTTTTCCGCTCCCCAGCTCGAAGAGCTGAAATCGCTGCGTGCCAAGTTCCCTGCGTGTTGTCCCCTAACATGAGCGTGGGTGTCAATCTGATCTACAAGGTCATCAGCGAGATGGCGAAAACGCTGGGGGACGAATACGACATTGAGGTGATAGAAGCTCATCATCGTCTAAAAAAGATGCGCCGAGCGGGACAGCGCTCAAGATTGCGGAAGTCTTGGCGAAAGCTGTGAACCGCGATCTGGATCAGGTCGGCGTCTATGCCAGAAAAGGTCTTATCGGGGAACGGAAGAAGGGTGAGATCGGGATTCAAACGATCCGTGCCGGCGACATTGTCGGCGACCACACGATTCTCTTTGGCGGGATGGGTGAACGCATCGAAGTGACGCATCGAGCGAGTAGCCGAGGATACCTTCGCGGGAGGCGCCTTGCGTGCCGCTCGGTGGGTGGTTCGGCAGCCGCCAGGCCTGTACGACATGATGGATGTGCTGAGTCTCCGATAGTTCTCTCCTTCCTGTTCCGGCTCCCACATCGCGAATCTGCCCACCAACAACTTGCTATCGTGATGGACCTTCTGCTGAAGCGCAGTCTGGCCTCACATCAGCCAAACAGCGCGAGAGATGCGGGTTCGACTATCGTGTGGCGCGGGAGGGGATCGCATCGCGGTTCTGTACTATCTGCAGGCGATGGTCTGTTGTTCTGGTGTCGTGCTGATCAAGCGATAGCGGAATGGAGAGTTGAGCAGGAGGATCTCTAACCCGCATTATTCATGAAGGTTTGTCGCGAAAGCGTGCAGACGCGAAGCGAGACGGGCACTCGGAGGCGTGAAGCCCTGAGGCATACTCGTGCAGTATGTCGAAGGGCTGAACGGCTGAACTGCCCGTCACAGCCGCGTATCCGCGCTTGCAGCAGAAGCTTCATGAATAATGCGGGCTCAGGACTCGCGTGAGGTTGTGTGGGCAGGGGAACACATTACGAGTTACCGACTGACTTCTTCCAAGGTCCCTCGTGTTTGTGGGGTTGAGCAGTGTGGTCCTTCGTTTGGCGATCGCCGCAGATAGACGGGCATAAATCTCCTGGGCGGAGTCCGTCCAATCAGCATTAGGCGGATACCCACGGAAGGCGGCTTCAGCTGCCTTATGCTCGTCGTACGTGAGCGGTTTCGGTTCTGTCATAGCGCCGGCTAATGTCTCGCGGTAATAGGCCGAGGTTCCTGGTCCGCTGATTTCCGGCGACCACAATTCAAACAAGCAAACACTGTGATCGCAAGCCCTGCGTTCAGATCCACTGCCCGTTCCGGCAACATCGCCCCGCGGCATTTATCGCAAATTGTCATGCTCGGCAATCTACCATGCTAGAAAATGGAAGCATATCCATCTGAAGTACTGGGTCTTCTATGGGAAATAGGCCCTTCCGCTCATATGCAGCTAGGCCATTTGAGTAGAGGGTAGGAATGAGAATCCGTTAGCGTATCAGCCAGAACAGATTATGGAGTTCTTGACAGTGGTCAGTGCTGTCCCATAGGATTGTGGTATCAGGAAAGAGTCCCCCACTATGTATAGGATTATCCTCATTCTCGGGCTACTTGTAGTGCTGTATTTTCTCCTCCGGCGTGCCATTCGAGAGTTCAAAGGCCAGGGCAAGCCGGACCTTCTCCCTCCTGGTAAGAATCACATGGTTCAGGATCCCGTCTGCAAGGTATTTGTTCCGAGGGGAGCGGCGATAACGGAAGATATTGGGGGGCAGACGTATTACTTCTGCAGCCGATCCTGCGCGCACAAGTTCCAAGAACAGCTCGCCGGCTAACAGCCCGAGTAACTAGAGTCGGAGAGCTTTTCTTCTTTGTCAAATTTGAGCGTGATCTGGCACTGATTGGGTGAGAAGTTAAAGAAGGGTAGGCCTGATTTGCCGCCGGCAATGCGATAGTAGGTCAGGTTTCGCCGCCAAAAATCTCGCGGCCTTGCCGCTCGGCGCTCCCCAGTTCTTCTCAAACCAGGCCTTGTCCTTGCCTTGAAGCTCAGCCGGTTTGAGCGACTGTTCAAGATAGGGATTACTACCGCCGCAGGCGGTCAGGGCGAGACTGAACAAGGAGAACCCAAGCTGATCGTTGCATCGTGCACTCTCCTCGGTCGTATGGATGGATCAACGCAGAGACGAGCCTATGGCTGACAACCGGATTCTAACCGGCGGTCTGGGGCCTGTCAAACCGGCGTATGCCAGCAGAAGATTGCAGCCAGGTTGAGTTCTTCATAGAATAACCGATAACGAATTGATCACAAGGATTTCTCATCCCGACATGAAAGGACAAGCCCATGAAATTCTTTCTTGATACCGCCAACGTCAAGGAAATCCAGGAGGCGGCCAGCCTCGGACTTCTTGACGGAGTGACCACGAATCCGTCGCTCGTCGCCAAGGAAGGGCGCAGCTTTAAGGAAATGCTCGTCGAAATTTGCAACATCGTGGATGGGCCGGTCAGTGCAGAAGTCGTCAGCCTCGAAGCCGATGCCATGGTGAAGGAAGGGAAGGAACTTGCGAAGATCCATAAGAACATCGTCGTGAAGGTGCCTTTGATTGCGGAGGGATTGAAGGCCACCAAGAGAATGGCCGCCGAGGGTATCAAGGTGAATGTCACATTGTGCTTTTCTCCAACCCAGGCGCTCCTCGCAGCAAAGCCGGTGCCTGGTGCGTCTCACCCTTCATCGGTCGGCTTGACGACATCAGTTCAAACGGGATGGAACTGATCCGCCAGATCCTGACCATCTACCGCAATTACGACTATAAAACTCAGGTGCTGGTGGCCAGCGTGCGCCATCCTCAGCACGTAGTCGAGGCTGCGCTGGCTGGTGGGCATATCTGTACGATGCCCTTCTCGATTTTTCAGCAGATGGTGAAACATCCGCTGACGGATAGCGGACTCAAGAAGTTCCTGGCGGACTGGGGACGCAAACCAAGAAGACGATACCTAGCGGGATGCCGAAAAGTCAAGTAATTCTCGCTCGAAAGCATCTAACGGGTCTGGAGGCTGCGCCTCCGGGAAGGCAGCAGTGTGATCTTTAGCTCCAGCCTCGGCACCGAGTCTCGAGCCTGCTATTTCCGGCTTGTCGCTCCGGCCGCGGCATGGGTCGTTAACGCCAGCTGTCGCAAAGATATGGTGAAACATCGGCCTGGTCAATAGTCCGGTGAAGGTATTTTGCTGGCTTGGATGGTATGAGCCGATCAGTGTAGTGCTCCACGGAAGGACCTGTACAATTCCATGGGAAAATTTCGGGAGCGGTGAGGGAAGTTGCAACCCCTCATCGCGGCAGGCTTTCAAGTAGTGATCGAACGCAATCTTGCCCAGCGCCACAACCACTCGGATCTTCCGTAACAACCGGAGTTCTTCCCGCAGATAGGGGCGGCAGGCCTTGAATTCTTCAGGGGCCGGTTTATTGTCGGGCGGCGCACAACGGACGGTGGCGCCAATGTAACAATCCGATAGCTTCAGCCCGTCATCCCGGTGGTGAGAGCTGGGTTGGTTGGCGAAGCCGAATCGATGTAAGGCGTCATACAACCAGTCCCCGCTGCGATCGCCTGTAAACACCCGTCCGGTTCGATTGCCGCCGTGCGCGGCCGGCGCGAGCCCGAGCACATAGAGGCGCGCATGCGAGTCCCCGAATCCGGGGACCGGACGTCCCCAATAGGTCCAGTCCTCAAACTGCTTCCGTTTCTCTGCGGCGATCGTCTCCCGATAGGTGACGAGCCGTGAACAGGCGGTGCAGTGGGTGATGACGATCGTTGAGGAGGGTCAGTGCACGCATAGTTGGCGCAGTCTAGCACGAAATCTGAAAGTCGATCATGCTTGCCGGTCCCTCGCTCAGGCTGTTAGCATACGTACTCGACTTCGGATCGTTCACCGCATGTAGGAGGCAGGATTGGCATGACGACGATGGCTTCGACGAGCACTGGTGCTCAGTGGGTTGTGGATGATGGTCACGCTTCCGATTGCGACAGGAGCACAGCCGCAACCTGAACATTCCGAGGCGAAGGAGAGCACGCCTCGATCTGGAGCCAATGGAGAACCAGAGCGAGAGATGATCCTGCTCGATCCCCTTGAGAACCCCAACGAGCCAGAAGATCGCCTCGTCATTCTTCCGGAAATCAAGCGAGAAGGAGAGCGCTACTTCCTCAGTTCGTTCAAGCTGCCTGACAAGCTGACCTTTGCCGGCCAACCAGTCCCGCTCGATAACTGGCAGGTACGTGAACGCATCGAGTATGAGTTCTATCAATTTTTAGAAGACCAGGGCGAAAGTATCATCCTTGCCAAACGAACCGGACGCTGTTTCCCTCCCGCCGAAAAACAGCTGGCCGATGCCGGGTTGCCGGACGACCTCAAGTACATGCTGCTGGTGGAGAGCAAGTGCGTGGCCGCCGCCTATTCAAGGGCGAAAGCGTCGGGGCCGTGGCAGTTCATCCCTTCCACCGGGCGACGCTATCGTCTCAAGAGCGACGCGGTCCGCGACGATCGCCGCAATTTAGAAATGTCGACGGAAGCGGCGGTCAAGTATTTGCGCTATCTGAAAGATTTCAAGGAGAACGATTGGTTCATGGCCATGGCCTCGTACAATGCCGGTGAAGAACGAGTTCGTCGGTTAATGAAGGAACAGAAAATTACCGACTATTGGAAGATGCACGGGCCACGGGAAACGATGCGCTATGTCCCGAGAATCATCGCCGCCAAGGAAATCTACTCGCAGCCGGAGAAGTACTTGGGGCTAAGCAAGAAAGACCTGTATATGCCGATGGAAACTGAAACGGTCACCGTCAACGTGAAAGATTCCCAACGAGCCCTCACCTCGATTGCCGAAGAATTTGGCACCTACTTCTTGGAACTCAAGATGCTGAATCCTGAATTCAAGAAGGACGTGCTCCCACGCGGGACCTATCAGATGAAAGTCCCACGGCAGACTTGTCCGACCCGTTGCTTCACTCAGGACAAGACTCCCTAGCCGCATGCCTGTCAGGTTTGCTGGAGCCGGCCGTGACGTGCTCCAGGCCTGCATTCCCAGGGTCAAGAATGGTTTTCTTAACACCCTGCTAGTCTATTGTAACGTGTGATGCAGATTCCTCCCTCTCCTATCCGGCCACTTCTGAAGAAATTAATCGTTCGAGGACTGACTGCGGTCGACGCCCGTACGGCGGTCGGTCGCGCCATCTCAAGAAACGGCGAGGAGCTGGTCATCGGCCGGCGTCGGTATGACCTGCGTCGCTATGAGCGTGTGGTCGTGGTCGGGGCTGGGAAGGCCACGGCCTCGATGGCCCGGGCGGTAGAACAGCGGCTGGGACCTCGGCTACAGGGCGGATTCGTCGTGGTCAAGCACGGCCATGTTGTGCCGACGAGACGGATCGTCGTGGCGGAAGCCGGTCACCCAGTTCCCGATCGGTCTGGTCAGCGTGCGGCCGCCAGGCTCTGTGCCATGGCGGCAGAACTCGGTCGGCGCGATCTCTTGATCGTGCTCCTGTCGGGCGGTGCTTCCAGTTTACTGCCTGCTCCTGTCGCAGGGGTGACGTTAGCCGACAAGCAGCGGACCACACAGGAACTCTTGCGATGCGGAGCGAGTATCCGCGAAATCAATACCGTTCGGAAACATCTCTCGCGCATCAAAGGCGGACGTCTCGCCGAGTTGACCGAGGCCACCGTTGTGACCGCTGATTCTGTCCGATGTGTTGGGTGATGACCTCAGCGCCATTGCCTCAGGGCCGACAGTCCCAGACCCCACGACCTATCAAGACGCTGTCGCGATTGCTGAAACGCCATCGCATCTGGCGGGCGCTCCCTCAGCGAGTGCGTCAGCATCTCGAACCGTGGATGTCAGGGATTCGCGAGTGAGACTCCGAAGCCCGGCTCCTCTCTGTTTCGTCGCGTCCATCATCATATCGTCGGGAACAACGCAGCGGCCGTCACGGCTGTGACCAGCGCGGCCAGAGAGGCAGGTCTGCGAACCCTCGTGCATACGCCGGCCTTAACCGGAGTGGCCGCGAGACGAGGGGCAGCGATTTGGCGCCCTGGCGAGGAATATTGTGCGCGAGGGAAAACCGCTGCAGAGGCCCTGTTGTGTGGTGGCCGGTGGAGAAACCACCGTGACCGTCACTGGAAAGGGAACAGGCGGGCGGGCGCAAGAATTCGCCGCAGCCGCCGCTCTGGAAATCGCCGGTCTGGCCAAGGTGTGGGTGGTGGCGATCGGCACCGATGGCACCGACGGTCCGACTGATGCGGCTGGCGCCGTTGTCGACGGTAATACCGTGGCACGCGCGCAGCGCCTCTCGGTGGATCTCAAGGGCGCGTTGAAGCGCCACAACACCTACCCCGCATTGAAGAGGCTCCATCAGCTCATCATCACCGGTCCCACCGGCACGAACGTGAATGACCTTTACCTCCTCCTCGTGCTCTAGCAGGATGCTGAAAAGGGTGGATGGCTGGCGACGATCCCCGCGTTCGCGCAACGCGCGGCCTCAGAAGGCCCTCGTTGGACGCGCGCGTAGGGATCATCCAGCTACCCCTTATAAAGTGATCAGCTCGCTGCGGCCTTGCATGGACAGGCGCGTCTTGAGCGAGGCCGTCTTGGCAGCCTGCGGCGGGTAAGCAGCCACCGTGGGTTGGCGGTAAGAAGTCTGGCCTTTTGTGCATCCTGCATGGTGTTCTTCCGTTGTCCCAGGCGTGCGGACCAGTGAAGTTCTCGCGCACCCCCATAGTTTTTCCGCAGCCTGCTAGGTAGTATCCATTTCAATGGATCGCCCTCTCCTTCTTCCCTTGGCCGCCTGCACTCAACCATCTCTTGTCGGGGAAAGCCGTAGGCTTAGCGCGTCTGCTCGCAAGGAGGATTCCCTGTTCCCTCCGGATTCTGCGTGACGACGGAGGCCTATGATCACGCGCTTCGCGCGCCGGGTTTTCTCCAGCGGAACAGTGGCAGGCAGCCCTGCATTCCTCCGGGGCCGAACGCCAACGGATACTCTCCCACTGTCACACCATCATTCGGAACCGCGACATCGCTGAACTGACGGCTCAGATCGTCGAACAGGTGCGCCGGCTGGACCTGCCGTTGCATGGGCTGTGGGCGGTGAGGTCGTCCGCGACGAATGAGGATGGATCTCATGCGAGCTTTGCCGGAGTCTACCTGCACGCGCCTCGGCATCCCGCTGGAGGAGATGGGCCTGGCTGTGAAGGACCTGTGGCTGTCGATCTGGGATGAGCGGGTCCTGAATTATCATGCGACGTCGGGATTGAGCGGAACACCTCCCGCCATGGCCGTCGTGATCCAACCACTGCTAGAGGCGCTAGCCGCCGGTGTGGCCTATTCCATCCATCCCCTCACAGGACGAGCGACTCAGGTGGTGATCAACGCGGTTGCGGGGCTTGCAGCAGCCCTCGTCGATGGGCGCGCAACGCCGGACCAGTATGTGGTTGAGATGGCCGAGAACAGTCAGCCCATCCGGATTCAGCGAACGGACGATCACCGGGCAGACTCAGGCGTTGCGGGTGACTGGCCAGGGTCTTCGCGAAGTGCCGCTGTCGGATGATGCAGTCGGGCGCGCAACGTTGTCGGACGACCAACTGTTTGACCTGGCCCGTACGGCCAAGCAGATTGAAAAACTATTCGGTCATCCAGTGGATATCGAATGGCTCTACGATGATCGTGGCCTATGGCTGCTCCAAGCGCGCCCCATCTCGCGTCTGACTCGATCCACGCAGCTGACCAATGATGACTGCGAATGGTCGCGTACCAACTTCAAGGAAACCATGCCGGAACTGCCGAGCCCGCTCGGTCTGTCGTTTCTCGAGCTGTTCATGGAACGCCACATCGTTTCACCCTATCGGCGTCTGGGCTGCCAAATTCCCGAAGGGGTCTCATCGGTCCGCACGTTCCAGGGACGTCCCTACATCAATATGACGCTGTTTCATTCCCTCGTCGCACAACTACGGGGAGATCCCTCCTCGTTGATGGAGCAGATGGGAGGGGAAATCCTTGCCAAGGTGCCGGAGGCCCACCCGCTCGGGTGGTTCGCGCTCGCCCGTGCCGGCGTTCGTGATGATGGCCGAGATGAGGAAGGCGGTGCACAATGGGCCAGCCTGGTTCGCGGACATGAAAGCGATGGCGTCCGAGCATCGCGCCGATCGGCTTCGGACTGTCTCCGGCGAAGACATCGTCCTGCGCCTCGATGCCATCGGGCAATGGCTTGATGAACACGAACTGACGTTTGCCATTGCGGGAGGGGTGTCGCAGTGTTTGCAGGCGTTGGGCGGTTTGCTGCCTCGCTGGCTAGGCGAAGACTGGAGAGCCTTGCTGAACGGGGCGTTGCAGGGTCAGGCGGCGGCGATCAGCGCCCAACAAATTGTCCGCTTGGCGGAAGTAGCAGACATGGTTCGACGCGACCCTAAAGCTACTTCGTGGTTCACCGCAGAGGGGTGGGACCCAGTTGAATGTTCGCTCGCCGGCTCGAGGGGACTGACGTTCTCCGTGCCTTTAACCGGTATCTCGACGACTATGGCCATCGCGGTGTCGGTGAGTCGGACGTCATGTCGCCTCGATTCGCGGATCGACCGGAGTTGTTGCTGGCAGTATTGCGAACACAGATTCTGGCTCCAACCAGTGCCACCCCGGCGGACATTCTTCAGCGCCAAACAGTGGTACGGGAACGGGCGCTTGCAGAGATTCGTACCAGGTTCGGATGGCGATTCCATCGGTGGGCCATCTTTTCTTGGTGGTATCGACGGCTATGCCGGTTCTTCGCCCTGCGGGAGGCGAACCGACATCATCTGATGTACTACTCGGCAGCGGGACGTAGTCTCCTGCTTCGCCTCGGCGAATGGCTGGTCGAACTGGGGCGAATTTCGTCGCGGGAGGATATTTTCTACTTCAAGATCGAAGAACGCGCCGACTTGTTAGCCGGAGGATCGAGTGATTGGCGAGGGGTAATTCAGGCCCGCCGGGCCGAGCGAGACCGTTACGCCACGGTCAGCGTTCCGGACACGATTCGGGATTGGAAAGATGTGGCTCGCGGCACGGACACATCCTCCGTTGTGGCTTCGGATGGGATCTTCCACGGTATTCCCATCAGTGCGGGGCAGGTCGTGGGACCGGTTCGCTTCGTCCGATCGATGGAGGATTGGAGCCGAGTCTGCCGTGGCGACATTCTTGTGGTCTCGGTCATCGACCCCGGCATGGCACCATTGTTTGGCGTGGCAGCGGGGCTGGTCGCCGAGATGGGCGGGACACTGTCACACGGGGCGATCATTGCTCGCGAGTACGGATTGCCGGCAGTTGCGAATGTGCCAGGCATTACCACCAGGCTCAAGGAAGGCGATCGAATCAGCTTGGATGCGGAGCGAGGAGAGATCATCGTCCAAAAGCAGGCTGGAGACTTAGTCTCGTGATGAGTCAGCAATCATGATGCACTCTTGTAGAGGCGAACGACCCTAGGCGTTGTTGTGGTCTTGACCTTTCACGGGAGTTTACGTATTCTTCAAAATCATTCTTTCCTCATCGCAACACCCAACAATCTGGTCGAATATGGGTCGACGGCATGACGTGGACGATCACCCATGATTGACGGCACGATCTTTGGTGCGGGGTTCTCGTCGGAGGTCATCCTCGGCGCGCTGATCGTCGGGTTCTGGATTGCGTCCCGCGTACGCGCGAGTCGTGCAGGCACAATTGCTGGCTACCGGTGAACGAACGCAGCGGGCAGAATCGCTGGCAGACGAATTGCGCCGACAAGCTGAGCAAGATCGCCTCGATCTCGATCGAGTCAGGCAGGATCTTTCGGAGGCCTCCCAGGCCCGTGCGGTGGCGGAGACCAGGGCTGCTGAGGCCGCGCTCCATCTCAACGAACAAAAGACTCTGCTGGGCCAGGCCCGACAGGAATTGGCCGAGACCTTCCAAGCGCTCTCCGGCGAAGCCCTCAAACAGAACAACGAAGCCTTTCTGAACCTGGCACGCAGCTCATTCGAAACGCTCCAAGCCGAGGCCAAGGGCGATCTCGCCCAGCGGCAACAGGCGATCGATAGTCTGGTCAAGCCCCTCCAAGACTCGCTGCATCGATACGACGACCAACTCCGGCAGTTGGAGCAATCGCGGCAAGCGGCCTATGGAGGCCTCGATCAGCATCTCAAGCTCCTGACCGAGTCGCAGCAGCGGCTGCAGTCGGAGACCGGCAACCTTGTGAAGGCGTTGCGCGCGCCGGCCATCCGCGGCCAATGGGGTGAGATCACGCTCAAGCGCGTGGCCGAGTTGGCTGGCATGGTGGCGCATTGCGATTTTTCGAGCAGGAGTCCATCACGGTCGACGGCAGTCGGCTTCGCCCCGACATGGTGGTCCAGTTGCCGGGTGGGCGGCAGATCATCGTGGATGCCAAGACCGTTCTGGCAGGCTACCTGGATGCGCATGAAGCCTCGACCGAAGAGCAGCGTCTCGAAGGAATGCGCCGTCATGCCGCTCAAGTGCGGTCGCGCATGGACGAGTTGAGCCTGAAAGCCTATTGGAATCAATTCGCGCAGGCGCCGGAGTTTGTCGTGCTGTTCTTGCCGGGCGAACAGTTTCTCGGCGCCGCACTCGAGCATGATCCGCGACTCATTGAGGATGGATTCCTTCGAAGTGTGGTCCTTGCCACCCCCACGACGCTCATGGCGCTCTTACGGGCGGTCGCCTATGGGTGGCGGCAGGAGCGATTGACCTGAGCATGCCGAGGAAGCCGGGCGGTTGGGGAAGGATCTCTACGAACGGATGGCCGTGCTGACAGAGCATTTGAACGACGTCGGGCAGGCGCTCGGGAAGAGCGTTCTGGCCTACAACAAAGCGATCGGGTCGCTCGAAACGAGAATCTTGCCGGCGGCTCGTCGGTTCAAGGAGCTCGGCGTCTCGTCGGAGAAAGAGATCCCCATGTTGGATCCGGTGGAACTCGTTTCTCGCAAAGCGTTACCGCTATGACAGCGAATAAGGAGCCCTGATGGCCGACGAGCAGGCGATGGTAGAAGCCTTCCACCGAACCTTCGATATCGTGGTCAATCCAGTCCCGACGGTCGTCGACGGGCGGACACGCGAACTACGCGTAAAACTCATGCAGGAGGAATTCGATGAATTGAAAGAGGCCCTCGCGGCAGAAGATCTTTCATCCATTGCCAAGGAGATGGCCGACCTCCTCTACGTCGTCTACGGCACCGCGGTCTCCTATGGCATCGACATGGATCCGGTCTTTCGAGAAGTACATCGGTCCAACATGAGCAAGGTTGGCGGCTATAAGCGTGAAGATGGGAAATGGGTGAAGCCGGCCACGTACTCGCCGGCGCGGATCGAACCGATTGTGGCGGAGCAGGGGCCGATCGCAGCGCAAGGTCCTGTTCTGGTTCATGAGAGAATTGCACTGTCCAAATTGTGGGACTCGCATTCGTTCGCGTGACCTACCAGGAGGGCAGGGTCGAGCGCCTGTTGAGCCGCGTCAACGTGTTTCCGTTTCGATGCCAGCTGTGCACGAATCGTTTTCGTGCGTTCTATTCCGGTGCGCGCCACAATACGCAGGCGTTTGATCGGCGTCAGTACACGCGCCTGGCGGCCTCCATCGAGGCCCAGGTTCTCGATCACAATCAGCCGGCCGTGACCAACCGAATCACTGACATCTCAATGGATGGCTGCACCCTGCAGACGACGGGATTCCCGAAGGGAGCCTTTATCGAATTGGTCTTGAAGCCAACGGTGGAGGAGGAAACGATCCGTATTGAAACGGCGATGGTCTGTTCTGTTCGCCCGTTATCGATGGGGGTCCGCTTCCTGGAGATCCCACCGGAACACTACCGCCGTCTAGCTCAGGTCATCCTCGGGCTCTTAGTCGGTCAAGGCTTTGATCCCACGCTCAACGCGTAGCGCGACTCTTTCCACCCGGCATTTTCACCATCAGATTATCGATCAAGCGGATCGACCCGATCCGAATTGCGCCCAAGAGTACCGCACGAGCCGCGACGACGGACAGAGGCTCCAAACTGTCCGGATCGCAGACGGCCAGGTACTCGACATGAATGGTCGGCGCCTGCTCGATGGTCTGCCGCATGATCCGCTCGATCGCAGCCACGTCGTTCATTCCACCTACGATCATCTGTCTACCGATTCTGAGTGCCTGAGAGAGCAGGGGGCAATCCGACGTTCGTCGGCGCTGAGATAGACGTTGCGCGAACTCATGGCCAGCCCATCCCGCTCTCTGATTGTCGGGCGCACCTGAATCGCCACGCCGAGATTGAGATCGTCCACAAGTTGCCGAACCAGCGCTGCCTGTTGGTAATCTTTCTGGCCGAACAAGGCGAGATGGGGTTGCACCATCCCGAAGAGTTTCGTCACCACCGTGGCGACGCCGGCGAAGTGATGAGGTCGGGCCTCGCCTTCCCATCGGCGCGCGAGCGCCGGCACCGTCACGGTCGTTTCGAAGCCCTCGGGATACATGGTCAAGGTCGTGGGTTCAAAACAGACATCCACCCCTTCCTCGCGGCACAGTGCACGATCGCGGGCAATTGGGCGGGGATACGTGGATAAGTCTTCGGTCGGGCTGAACTGTGCCGGGTTCACGAAGATACTCACGACGAGCGCATCACATCGTAATCGTGCGGCTCGAATGAGGGAGCGATGGCCGTCATGCAGCGCACCCATCGTGGGAACGAACCCGATGGTCACACCTTGCCGGCGTAATCGTTCGCTCCATGCAGCCATGGATCGTGCGGTGCGGATAATCTTCATAAGCCTGGGGGCGGGCTGCAAGCAGGGCGAGACCCATAGCGGGTTGAGGGCTGGGAAACAGGAGACGGACCTCAGGCTGCTTCCCGACCTCGGCGAGTAACTGGCTGCATGTGCGCTGGAGTGATGGGTGCAGGAACAGGGGATCGAGTTCGCTCAACGGCATGAGGACGAATCGGCGTTGGTGCATGCGAGGATGCGGCACCACGAGATCCGGTTCGTTGATGATCCGTTGGCCGTAGAACAAGATGTCCAGATCAATGGTCCTGGGGCCTGATCGGTTCTCCTCATCCCGGCCAAGCGAGCGCTCGATCTCACGCAGGATGGCCAAGAGGCTCTTCGGCGTGACATCCGTCTCAAGCTGCACGACGCCGTTCAAGAACCAGCCATCGCCAGGTTGGGCATGATCGTTCACGGGCTCGGTTTCATAGAGCAGCGACACCCCACGACTTGCGAGTGTGGCAGCAGGCTCAGCAACGTCACCGCACGGTCGCAGAAATCGACTCGATCGCCGACGTTCGAACCAAACCCGATGAAGACGGTCTCCATAAATCACCACTGAGGGGTGAGGCGTTAGGCGTAAGGTGTCAAGATCGATTTGACCGGGGGTTTGAGAGCGCCCCTCCGCCTTACCCTGCCGCTTCACGAGATTCAGAACCCTGCCTTCTTAATACGCTCCACCGCTTCAGCCAATCGCTCTTTCGACGTACACACGGTCATTCTGATATACCCTTCGCCCGGCGCGCCGAAGCCGTTGCCCGGTGTCGTTACGATTCCGGCTTTCTCCAGCAAGTGAGCCGTGAAGGTAGCGGAGGTGTACCCTTCGGCACCGTGACCCAGATGTAGAACGCGGCCGGAGGCGGATCCACCTCAAGCCCGAGCTGTTTGAGGCCTGGGACGAGAGTGTCGCGCCGTTCCTGATAGATCTTGCGCAAGCCATCCGTCACAGAATCATCCAGGTTGAGCGCGGTAATGCCAGCCTCCTGAATTGCCTGGAAACAACCGGAGTCGAGGTTGCTCTTCACCTTGCCCAGTCCTGCGAGGACCTGTTTGTGTCCGACGGCAAACCCGATGCGCCAGCCGGTCATGTTGTACGTCTTCGACAGCGAGTGGAACTCGATCCCTACGTCCTTCGCGCCATCGACTTCCATGAAGCTCGCAGGGGGCTTGCCGTCGTAGAAAATCTCAGAATATGCTGCATCGTGGCAGACGATGACCTGGTTCTCCTGGGCGAATTCCACCACTCGCTTAAAGTAGTCCTTGCTCATGATGACCGACGTCGGGTTGTTCGGCGAATTCAGGAACATCAGCTTCGCTTTCTTCGCCACGTCCTTGGGAATCGCCTTCAGGTCGGGTAAGAAGCCGTTCTGCTTTGTGAGCGGCATGAGGTGCGAGACGCCTCCGGCGAAGCTGGTACCGACGGGGTAGACTGGATAGCCGGGGCTCGGGACGAGCACGATATCGCCCGGATCGACGAATGCGAGTGGAATATGCCCGATGCCTTCCTTCGAGCCGATCAGCGTGAGGACTTCGTGCGCCGGGTCGAGCGTGACATGAAAGCGGCGTGTGTACCAGTCGGCCACCGCTTTGCGGAACGACAGCATGCCCTCATACGAGGGATACTGGTGGTGCTTCGGGTCTTTGGCAGCCTTGCCGAGGCGTTCGACGATCGGCGTCGGCGTCGGCAGGTCGGGGTCGCCGATGCCAAGATTGATGATATCAACGCCCTTCGCAATCGCGGCCTGCTTCATCTTATCGATGGCGGCAAACAGATAGGGGGCAGTGTCTTGATTCGTGTGGCAACCTCAATCGGGAAACCAGACATGCGAACAGGCTCCTTTCGTGGAGTGATAGCTGTTAGCCATCAGCGACTGAGCTCACTCGCGCAGACTTCTCAGAGCTGAAGGCTGACTTGCTGACAGCTCGCTGCGAGGCTGTTTAGAGTACTTCAGAGCAGTGTCGGCAATCAACGCTAGCCCGCATTATTCATGAAGGTTTGTCGCGCAAAGCGTGCAGACGCGAAGCGAGACGGGCACTCGGAGGCGTGAAGCCCTGAGGCATACTCGTGCAGTATGTCGAAGGGCTGAACGGCGAGACTGCCTGTCACAGTCGCGTATCCGCGCTTGCAGCAGAAGCTTCATGAATCATGCGGGTTAGGAAGAGAAGGTGACCAATGAGCCGATCGGCGATCTGATGGAGTTGCGGTAGATGGGGGAGGGTTGCCGCTTTCACGTGGTGCGCGGTCAAGCGTGCTTTCGTCAGATCCGGCGCACATTCTCGGGACAACGATTCAATTCCGTTCTCTTCCACCTCCAAATGAAACAGAAGCCCGTAGGCACGAGCGGCGTAGCGGAAGGCTTGCAGGGGGGCGATGTCGGAGCCGGCCAAGGGCACACAGTCTTTGGGGAGGTCGAACACTTCACCATGCCATTCGAAGACTTCGAATGACTCCGGCAGCGTACTGAAAACAGGGTCGTGTTTCGCCTCAGCCGTCAGCCTGACCGGTGTCATGCCGATTTCCAGCGCCTTACCCGGACGTACGGTGGCACCCAACGCCTTCGCCATGAACTGACTTCCAAGACACACACCAATGACGGGCTTGCCAGCCAGGATCGCGGATCGAATGAATTCCGTCTCCTCGGCAATCCAGGAATCAGGATCATTCACCGACATCGGCCCACCCATCACGATCAACATATCGCCCGCATCCTTCGGCAGCCCGTCTTGTGGGACGAGATAGCGTTCCAGGCTCACGCCGCGCTCAGTCAGCGCCGTCGCCGAGGGCTCCGGGCCCTTCAAAGGGAACGTGTTTCAGGCAGACCGCACGCATTACTACCCCAGGGGATCAACACTTGGCTTTGGCAGATTTGGAACATAGCGTGATTATGCTGGTTGTTTCAAGTGAGTACTAAGAAAACTGAGAATCGGAATCAATTCCGCCAAGATTTGAGGAGTTCAACGAGACGGATGTAGGGAAGAGATTATCGATCCGCTCTTCAGTCAGGACGAAGAATTGGGTTCCAGGCCCCGATTCTATCTGTCTCCCCTCAAAATATGTTAACAATAAAGGATGTCGATGGACGCCCGTCTGTTCTGCATTTATACTAGCTGTAGGATTTTCCTTCTTGCTGGGTAGGTGAAAGGACACGCTGGCATTTCCGACCTTGACGAACGGCAGCAGCATCCAGCTTGGAGTTGGAGGGGCTGGAAGAGCGAGACGCTGGAGCGGACGGAGATTCCAGCAGGAGCTGAGCTCCTTGGATCGCAACTTGGATCTGCCTTCGGCTCGACAACGCCCGTTCTTCAGGATTCGTGAAAGTGGAGGAGTTGGTGCGTCGGGGTCGAAGGGCTGCCTCGAAGCAGCAACAGCCGTTGTTCTTGCGGGTGATGTTGAGAAAGTCCGCCGAGCGCGCGTTCTCAGCATCGAAATCCTCAACGCGCAAATCTTCCGGGAGGGTACGCCTCCGGTTTCGACTCGCCTGCGGCCTTTGCTGAACGGGCGTACTTTTTACGGAACAACCTGCGGGAGTAGTCTTATTCTTGTTCCAGGGTGTTGCCGCGTCCATCGAGGAGGGTCCGCTGAGTTGAAATGGTTTTTCAGAAGTCTGCTAAGATCGTTCGGAGTGCGAGGCATTCATGCTATGAGAAATATCATGTTGTGAATATTGAAGATCTTCTGCAAGTTGGCCGCTGGGCCATACTGGCGGCACCTTGCGGCGGCCATGTGACCGATGTGCAGGTGTCGAAGCGACGACTGTTGGACGAAGCGTCGGGCCGCGAGGCTTGGCGTGGGACTACGGTCACGGTCGTGATCCGCTATCGTGTATCCGCCAGATGGCTCGCGTCGCAGAAAACTCACGATGATCTGGCGTGACGGACTTCTCGGTGATGTTTGAAGCAAGGGAAGGGGCCGGTGTGTTCTGAGTTCAGGCTGCGTACTATCCAAGCGGAGTTGACCGACGGGAAACTCCGCTTCTGGTTCCGATCCAGGGCGAACTTTGCGTGGTGTGCGAGGAAGCACGACGCTGGAGGAAGTCGCGGCGCCGGGCCTGGGCCTCGTCTCCGAGGCTGTAGGTGGCTCAATGGACCTTTCGAGAAAGCGGGATGCCGGACTGGCCGACGGCAACCTGGCTGTTGGCGGAATGTGGATGTGGCAGGTGTCCCCTGTACGCGGGCCACGCTACTTCGGCCATCCGGGCGTCATCCTTCCATTCAGTGGGAGAGGGAATCTGCTTCCGGCGTCGATGCAGGGAGGAGCAGTGGATGCCGCAGGAGGTTCTCTGTCATCTTTGCTATACTGGGCCGCTCAGATGGACCTGGGTCCGGCGATTGCACGGCGGGTCCGTGGGGTGCAGGATCGCCGTGCCGCGCAGGTCGCTCTCGCTCCTGGCTGACCTGGTTGCCCGAAAGCGTGGCTCTCCGGCCAGCGTTTGGTGGGCAATACAATGATCATTCCAGGCGGGGAACGTGGCAGAATTGGAAGTCATTCGAACAGCAACGCGGGGCTGATGTGTACATATACGGCGACTAGGCGGATGCAGGCGGGCTAGCGGACTATGGAAAAACTAAGTCGGCTCGTTGCGCCGGAGACCTCGATGATGATCCGCGCGTGCGCGCAATTGCAAGAACATTCGAGGATCGCCGAGCGAGACGCTCGCGGGACGGAAGGGCAAGACGAAGGGTGGGAGTCCAATCGGTCCAGGCCGCGCCTTTCTCGCGCCAGTGGTCTGTGTCGCTGCGAACATGTCCCGCACCATAGCCCAGCGCTACGTCATGTGTTCCGGCAGAGGCGTGCCGTTGATGTGCGTAGGCCGCGGCGCTGTTCCCGTTTTTTGCGCCGTTGATGCGTGTCTTGCCGTTCACGTGCTTCCCTGTTCACATTCCACCAAGGCCCAGAGCCGCATCGGATTCGGCATTCTGCTTCCGGGCGACATGCAGCGGCGCGTCCCCTTCCAGCACGGTTTTGAGTGCCAGGTCTGGTCCGCCACCCTAGGCGCTTCGTGAGCGGGGAAATCACTTGCTCCATGGCGGCGATGATCTTTATTGTCGTTGCTGAAGTGATCTGCAGCATGATGATCCGTCCGCCGGGGTCGGCAGACGCGATCGTTTCCCTCTGCTGACTACCTTGCCGGTAGTCGGGGACCGCGGTGGACGACGTAGGCCGCGACGACTCGTGTCGAAACTGCTCGTCCTTGAATCTCCATCTGCGCCGCGCATCCATCCGGTGTAGTTGCACGGGCCCATCCGGTGTTCTGCCGCTCGCTGCTTCGCTTTGTCCGTATGCACTTCCGAAAGTCGATGCCGGACGCCGATCTGGCAATGGCGGGGGCGGGTCGGCAGCCAACTCCGGTCCCGTGATTCCCACTTCGAGGATTTTTTCATCAGGCTGAGTTCAAATCTCCCGGATCACTGACTGGACGCCCTTCGTGAAACACCTTCCCCCGGAAATCTGATCGTAGATCCTGGCGTAGGACGTATAGACACGCCTCGATCTTCTAATTCCATGTCACCTCCGACTCCACATGAAATGCAACGTGCACTCCTCTGCAAGGAAGGAAGGGGATGAGCCGACTGTCGCCTCTACAGAGGGGGGATAATCTGTGCGGCGGAGCACTCCGAATGGAGCGAGGTGGATCGCCGCCCGAGGTAACAACACGCGGGCTACTTCTAGCCAACTCGCTGTCGATCGAGTCAGATTATTCTCGGTTCCCCTCACTTCTGATTCTACCCGCGACCCCTTTAAGCGGGATAGGTACTCAGCATGATCTTCGGCTGGCTTCGCTTTGGTGCGTTAGTGCCTCGTTTCTCATTCTCGGAGACTGGCTCGTTGCCGTGCGCGCCTCAACACGCCGGTATGCGAGTCGGTAGAAAGTGGATGCGTGAGTGGCAGCCTCCGCACGCAATGCGATCGATCTGGCACGCATATGAGGTATGGCTGCAGCTGGCCGACCGGTTTTGATGCCGGCGGGATCTCGTCGTTACCGCATGTGGAACCGCGCGGTTTTGCTCAGGGGCTGAACCTGATTGCGATGTGCAGCCAGAAATATCGGGCCGCGCCGCCAGGTCGGCTCACCGTGGCCGCTGAGCGGTTGGATCTCCTGTCTCCGGAAGGCGACGCACTCGCGGTGCTCGGCCAGAAAGCTCTCACTCCCGTGGTCCTCGGCCGCTCGCGCGGTATGGCTTGTCCGGCAGTGGGTACGGTTGGGCTGCCCCGATCGGCCTTTGTTTATGTCGAGGAACGAAATGGCAAGCAGCACTCGGCGGGAGTGGTGGTAAGGCGTTCGGGATTGTGTAGGTAGGGCTGGGACTTGTGTTTTTAGCAGTCCAGGTTACGCCATTACGGTTAGTATTTGGGTGTATCGGCTAGAGAATCGCCTCGACTGCATGACGCGTGTATCAAGAGCTCCGGTGCGCTCTCCGAAGGCCAGATTATCGTCCTTGAGACAAGGCTGGAAGAGTTAATTCGGTCCAGCTGGTTTGTCTGGTTCATCGGAGCTGGTCTGGCTTCAACCAAAATAAACAAAGACAAACCAAACAACCAGTAACAATCGACAGACCGGACGGGCCAGGCAGACCAAAGAACAAGATTAGGAAGAGACAGGTCAGGAACTGATCGTATTCGGCGGAGAATCAGGCTGACCGGTTGCGGGCGAGACCCGCAATGATGCCCGCGATGTTTCTTGCTGAGCCCGGATGATTCAAAGGCTTGACGAAAGTGCTGCCACCGCGCGGTGTCGCAGAATGCCGACGCAGCGCGCACCAACGGCGGCAACGCGTGGACCGACGTGAGCGAACGAATGGCCTTCTCGACGCCTTCATAGGCGGCGCCAGCTTGAGCTGAGCGTAGAACGTTTCGAGGTGATGATGCGAAACCCTCGAAGCGCCAGGGATGATCGGTTGCGGGAGGAGTCGGTTCAGACATGGTGGTTGCGATGGATGATACGGGAGGGATCGTCGTTATGACAACTCAGGCTAGCAGGATGCCGAAAATGGCGGGGTAACAAGGTTCCTATGCCAGCAGACCGGGCACGATAAGAGAGCGGAAACGACACCCGTGCGTGGTCCCGTGCTCCGGAGCAGAGGAGAGGATGGAGCCTGGTTGATCTCCCTGAGTTGCGCAACGCGGCCTGAGAAGGATGGGAAGGGAGTGGCCAGGTGCCCTTCTTGCTCGCGGAACCGCGCCGCCACCTCTGAAGGGCCTCCGTTCGACGCGCGCAGTGGACCACTACGGGTGCCATTCCCAGAGAGGCAGAAGCGACAGCCGTGTGAGGGATGGGGAAGGAGTGGCGAGGTGCCCTTCTTGCTCGCGAGGAACGCGCAGGATGAAACGGTGGTGCTCGTCCGATGCGCGGCAAAAAGGGCAGCCTCTGGGCCACCCCTTTAGAGAGAGGATGAGAGGCAGGAAACGCCTCGTTGGATGCGCCCAGTGAGGATCACCCCCAGCCAATCCTGAGAGGAACTGACAGCAAGTGGCCGGAATACGAGAGTATTTGCTCAGCCTTGACCTCAACCTCAGCCTGCTCTTGGAGGCAGCCTTGAGTGGCAGGGTGCCCAGGTCGCGCCGGCGTCGGTCGAGCGGTAGAGACCGCCCCCATTGGTGCCGGCATAGAGTAGGTGCGAATCGCGCTGGCTCATCGCAAGGGTGCGAATGTTCAGCGAGGCCAGTCCGTTATGCTCGCGGTCCAGGTCTGCCTGTCCGCTGTCGGGGCTTTCCAGACTCCACCCGGCCCTCCGATATAGAGGGTCCTCGGCTGGGCCGGGTCGAGGAGTGATACTGCTCACGAACAGGATCGGGAGCGCCTTGCCCGATTCGTTCCCATTGTTCTCCACGCGTCGCGGTGCGGAAGAGGCCCTTCGTGGTTCCGGCATAGCACGATGTCCGGGATTGACCACATCGAAGACAATAGGCATTGACTCTCCAGCGCCATCGCCCCCATCAGCTCCTGTTCGGGAATCAGCCCATTGTTGATTTTCTTCCATCCCATCCCGGCGCTGTCGGATCGATAGATCCTCCCGTGGTTCCCGCGTAGAGGACCGAGGATCGCGGGGATGAATGGCGATGGAGACCACGATGTGGACTTCTTTCATCCCAGCCATGCAGTTCTTCCCATTCACGCCCGCCGTCTTTGGTATGTGTGCAGGCGCCGACGGTCGTGGCGGCGTAGATTTGTTCGTGGTCAGTCGGATGAAGAGATCAGAATTGATTGATAAAGGATACGTGTTCTTTGAGTCCGACGCTGCGGGGGAGCCAATGTTGCCCGCCATCCGGGCTCTTGTAGACGGCATCGGCCATGGTGCCTGGGCATAGATGCGTGTGCCGGGATACTGCAGGATCGATCTGGCGAGAGTCCGTCACACCGTGCTTGCGACTGAAACTCGGGAACGCGTTCCGCACAGCTGGCCCCCGTGCGCGACTTATAGACGGCATCGTTTGTCGCCACATACAAGATGTTCGCGTTGGTCGGATGCAGGGCGATGGAGACGATCGCCTGGCTCTCCTTCTCGCATCCGGAGTCGGCCAGGCAGAGGAATATGGCGAGAAGAGCAGGCGAGTAGCCATGGTTCGGATCTGGTAGGTCCGAAGCGTCATCATTGATGAAGAGCCTGTCCGTGAGAAGATCGGCTGGTGACCTAACCACAGCGGTTAGAGGGGAGTCAAGGTGGTAATGGGGTGAGGGAGATAGTCGGGTGTTAGTGTGGAGTGCGTGAGTTAGTGAGGCTAGGTTACGTGGTACGGGAAATGGAGTCGACGGTGTTTCGGACGCTCGAACCAGCAAGTGACCGCCGCGCGCGGAAGAGTCGAAAACCCCTCCGCGCACCGCTGCCTTGCTCGTTAAGGCTTTCGGAGTATGAGGCGATCTCTAGCATCTTCATTTCCTTGCCGCCGCTGGTGAGTCCCGTACATGTCAAACATCTGGGTATTGTTGTCCACGATCTTCCACACCGCGCGATGTGTCATGTGTCCTCCGCCTGGCTCATCGTGCCGGCCCTTCAGCGTGATGGTCTTACCATCGGCGCTCGCCGTGCCTTCCATCTGAAAGATCCCGGTGCCCCAGGTATCGATCCATGTCGTGACATATTTCTTAGCGAAGATTGTCGTATCCGTCGATCCCAATCCCGGAGAGGGTTGTCCCATCATCTGGCTGGTAAATTCCTGCTGAGAAACGCCCGTCCAGCACCATCATCTTCATTTCAGCGGTGCCGGTTGATTCCGTGGGAGGCTTGCTCTGGCTCCATCCACTCCTTAGTTGTCGTCGTCCAGCTACCGGCCAAGGTTGCGAACAACTTGTGAGGCCTCGCCGGGGGTCGCCAGCTTCTGGTACATCTCCATCATCGCCTGCGGGTCCATTTGCTTCTCGTGCTTCTTGTCCTTTGCCATCGCGACCGAGGCGGCCAGAACAAGACAGAGCCCTATCGATGTAACGGGTATGAAACGCCATGAAGACCTCCTTCTTTGTGATTGTGATCAATTGATGAGTAACGTCAACACAACGATGTTCGTGCATGATCATGCCAAGATCAAGACAGGCTCCGCAACCACTATCTCATCCACTTGCCGTGAATTCGTTCTCGTGAGTCGATCATCGTAGGGGTACACATCGATCGCACCTCCCGCCGGAGCGCTCGGATGCGTGCCGCAGTAGAATGTCCCCATTTTATCCGCCGCCGTACCTAGCTTCTTCTTGCCCATCTCGCGCGCGCAGGCGCTCCTCTTGCTCCCTGAGCTCTGGTGTGAACTCGGCCCCGAAGTCTTCCGCCTCGAACAGTTGACGAATCTCGATCTCGGACTCCCCTTCATGGGATTGGGACAGCGCTTGACCCATTCGATCGCCTCTTCTTTCGATTTCACCTGCCACGAGCCAGAAGCCGGCGATCAGCTCCTTCGTCTCCGCGAAGGGTCCGTCGGTCACGGTCCGCGTTGCTTCCGAGAACTTGACGCGCGCGCCCTTCGAGCTTGGCTGGAGTCCTTCGCCCGCGAGCATCACGCCGGCCTTTACCAGTTCCTCGTTGAACTTCCCCATTTCGGCAAGTAGCTTCTCGTCTGGAAGAACACCCGCTTCCGAGTTCTTGTCGGCTTTGACTAGAATCATGAATCGCATTGTCGTGTCTCCTTTCTGGTTACAAAAACAATTCGCAGCCATCAAATGCCTAAGGCGCACGCTCGCGATCCAGGATGCGGCTGTTCAAATGGCCACAGCTTCACTCGCCCGACCACGGCGCGCCGAGACGCGCCTTTACCGAGCAAGGCCGCAACCATCCGATCATCGTTTCGTCTTCAAGACTGGCTTCGATGAGGCACCAACGCCGCGTTCAACGGGCGTCTCGAGACCGCGCGTTGGCGAGCACAGAGGACTTACCAGCCATCACCTGCCATAGCCTCCAGCCATGGCTCCCACGATAAGAAATGGCTCGGCACCCGTTGCGACCGCATCGGGCAGCGGGGCATCCGGCGATTCGTGGGACAGATCCTGCTCGCAGGCGAAGAACCTCACGAAGGCTCGGCGCTGTGAGTGTGCCGTGGTCGCGGATCGTCCCGCGCAACATCGGATAGCGGGCCTCGAGGGCGTCGAGGACCGAACGCTGCGTCACCGGACCCTGCGACGTCCAGCGTCACCTCGCCGTCGACCCGCGCCAGCGTCCGCAAATGTGCCGGAAGCACGACCCGGATCATGGCAGCGTCTGGACCTCGACAGACAACACGGCCGGAAGATCCCGGACGATCGGGGTCCAGTTGTCTCCGGCGTCGGCCGAGCCGTACACCTGCCCGCCGGTGGTGCCGAAGTAGATGCCGCACGGATCGAGCGAGTCGACGGCCATCGCGTCGCGCAGCACGTTGACGTAGCAGTCGCGCTGCGGCAGACCGCTTCGTGAGCGCTTCCCACTCGTTCCCGCCCGTCCGGCTGCGGTACACGCGCAGCTTTCCCTCGGGCAGGATAATGCTCCGAGTCGCTCTTGATCGGGACGACGTAGATCGTCTCCGGCTCGTGGGCGTGCACGTCGATCGGGAACCCGAAGTCGGTCGGCAGGTTCCCGCTGACCTCGTGCCACGACTCGCCGGCGTCGTCGCTGCGCATGACGTCCCAGTGCTTCTGCATGAACAGCACGTTCGGGCGCGACGGGTGCATCGCGATGCGGTGCACGCAGTGGCCGACCTCCGCATCCGGGTCGGGAAGCTCATACTGGATTTCAAGCCGCGGTTGATCGCCCGCCAGGTCTTGCCGCCGTCGTCGGTCCGGAACGCCCCTGCAGCCGAGATGGCGATGATAGATGCGCTGTGGATTGCTCGGGTCCTGCATGATCGTGTGCAGACACATCCCACCGGCGCCCGGCTGCCACAGATGCCCTTGCACGTCGCGCAGCCCGGGCAAGTTCCTGCCAGGTCTGCCCGCCGTCGGTCGAGCGGAACAGGGCCGCGTCTTCGATTCCCGCATAGACCGTGTCCGGATCGGTCAGCGACGGTTCGAGATGCCAGACCCGCTTGAATTCCCAGGGACGTTGCGTGCCGTCATAATGCTGGTGCGTCGTGAGCGGTTTCCCGGTTTCTGGAGATGTATCGTAGACGAACTTGTTGCTCTCTCCCTTCGGCATGCCATCGGGAGTGGTGGTCGGTTCGCCTGGCGGTGTTCCTGGTTGATGCCACGTTTTGCCGCCGTCATCAGAGCGCTGGATGATTTGCCCGAACCAGCTGCTGGTTTGCGAGGCATAGATGCGGTTCGGCTCAACGGGCGAGCCTTTGAGATGATACATCTCCCATCCGGCAAAGTGTGGACCGCTGACATCCCACTGTTTGCGCGTTCCGTCCGACGTGAGAATGAACGCGCCCTTCCGTGTTCCAACCAGTAATCGTACCTTGCTCATCTCTTACTCCTTCCTAATAGGATGTTGAAAATGTCCGCCAGCTTTGTTCTCGGCATGGAAGCGGATCATGGTTGCTCATAGACCTGTTTGAGTACCTTGATGTCGGGCTTGGTCATTTGAAGGATGGCCTTCATGACTCTTTCGGATTTCTTGACATCCTTGTCTCGCAACATCTCGTCCCACATAGGTGAAATGATTTGCCACGACAGACCATACTTATCCTTCAACCAGCCACACTGTCCTTCTTCTCCGCCTTGGGAGAGCTTCTCCCACATCTCGTCTATTTCTTCGCTGTGTCTCACACTTTACCATCAACGAAATAGCCTCAGTAAATGTGAAGTGTGGTCCGCCGTTTAAGGCCATGAATTCCTGTCCCTCGATCTCAAACGTCACGGTCATGACCGACCCCTTCGGCCTTCCGGAGACTTCTGCGCCTGCCTCTCCATAGCGGGTCGATGTGTCCGATCTTAGAATTCTTGAAAATCGACACATAAAACTTCGCCGCCTCTTCGGCTTGGCTATCGAACCACAAACAGGGGTGATCTTTTGCATATCGTCTCCTCGTGATTTCTACGGCAGATTCGGAATCTCGATGACCGGGCGGACCTCGACAGTGCCCTTGCGGGCCATGGGAATCTTTGCAGCGACGGCGATCGCCTCGTCGAGATTCTTCGCGTCGATGAGAAATAGCCGCCCAGTTGTTCGCGCGTCTCCGCGAACGGACCGTCGGTCACGAGCCGCTTGTCTCTCGCGCACCCGAACGCTGGTCGCCATGGCTGTGGATGTAACGGATTGGCAGCCACGTACTGTCCGTTCGAGTGAAGCTGATGTGCAAGCTGCGTGGACTCGACGTAACAGTCCTTCCGTTCGGTTTCACTCAACCCATTCTCATCGCCGTAAATCAGCAACATGTATTTCATATGGGTGCCTCTGTCGTCTTCCGTCGTCTTCAGTCGTAGCTCGTTTCTCGTGCAGCTGCTGGAAATCATCTGTCGTCGTGCCAACGAGTCTACGCTTCGCACGCTGTCCTGACATAAGATAGTCGTTGGCAAGAGCGAAAAATCGACAGGGGCGTTCCGAGTGCTTGACAAGTCATCGTAAGCGAGTGACATTTCAGACAGAATGGGGCTTCCTTGAATAAGGGATCGCTGGCGAATAGGCCGCTTGGACCACGATCACTGTCCCAGCTCACCTACTCGCCGGGCAGTAATCGAGAGAAGGAGGGTCGCGTGAAGCTATCGCACGAAGATCAAGAGGCTCTGCGGTACGCGAAGGCGCTCCTTGAGAATCCTGGCCTCGCAGCGAAGATCACGGGATTGATCGGCATGCCGATTGAGAAGGCGCTCAAGCTACTTCCGGAGAAATGGGCCATGGTTGTCAACGAAGCGACAAGGAGGTCGCTGGAGACGGCACTACAAGCGGCGCTGCTGACACTTGACGACAAGCCGCAGTCGAACTCGTGGGAGTTTCTCCATAGCTTGCGGTCGCGGCGACCGGCGCGGGAGGAGGCGCCTTCGGACTGCTGGGTCTCCCAGTCGAACTGCCCTTATCCACCACCATCATGCTGCGTTCTATCGCCAGATATCGCGCGAAGTGAGGGTGAACGGCTCCGGACGCCTGGCGCCAAGCTGGCCTGCCTTGAGGTCTTCGCTCTGGCGGGCGCAGCAACGAGCGACGACGCGAGCGAATCCGCCTATTTCCTGATACGTGGGGCTCTGGCGAAGTCGGTCTCAGAGGCTGCGCGGTATATCACCGAAAGGGTCTGGTGGAGGAGGGCGCACCGGCAATCGTCAGATTCATCACACAGTTGGCCACGCGTTTTGGCGTGAACGTCTCCGAGAAGGTCGCCGCGCAAGCCGTACCCGTGATCGGTGCTGCCGGAGGCGTCGCGATCAACGTCATGTTCATAGACCATTTCCAGGAGATGGCACGGGGTCACTTCATTGTTCGCAGGCTGGAACGAACGTATGACCCGCAGTTGGTGCGGGATGAGTATGAACGGTTGTAGCGTTGTTGACCAACCAGGCGTTGAACTATGACCAAATCCCTCGACATGGACGGCCAACGTGGATAGGCATGATGTGTCAGACATATAATTGTCGTCTCAATCCGGCAGCCGCAGCTCAGCCGTCTGCTTGAGAAATCGCCGCTCAGGTTCCTGCTGGGTGAGGCCTGAGGGCCCGTTCGTAGGATGCGCGGGCTTCCGCTGTTTGCCCCAGCCGACGGCAGAGATCTGCCCGCGCTGCGTGCGACTAGATGATAATTCCCTAGATCGCCCCGCGCGAGGATGTCGTTGATGAGCGTGCAGACCTGCCAGCGGGCTCGTCACGCATCGCGACCGCGACCGCAGCGATTCAGTCTCGATCACCGGCGAAGGTTCCGCCTGCATCAGCAGGTCGTAGAGTGCGACGATCTGGGCCCAGTCCGTGGTGGCGGCGCTGGGCGCCTGGGCATGCGCCGCCGCGATGGCAGCTTGGATGGTGTACGGACCGACTTGGCCTGACGACAGCGCCCGCGCCACCAGCGAGACTCCCTCCGTGATCTGATCCCGGTTCCACAGAGCGCGATCCTGATCCTCCAACAGAATCAGATCGCCATTCGGTGAGGTGCGCGCGGCACGCCGCGAATCGTGAAGCAGCATGAGCGCCAGGAGTCCCATGGCCTCAGGCTCCGGGAGCAACTCGATCAGCAATCGCCCCAAGCGGATCGCTTCGCCTGATAGATCGTGCCTGGTGAGCGACCCACCGGATGACGCGGAGTATCCTTCGTTGAAGACGAGGTAGATCACCCGGAGCACAGCGTCCAGGCGATCCGGCAGCTCTTTCTCCGACGGCACTTCGTAGGGAATGCGTGCGTCGCGGATCTTCGCCTTGGCGCGCACGATTCGCTGGGCGATCGTGGCCGGTTTCGTGAGGAATGCGCGCGCGACTTCCTCGGTCGCGAGGCCGCAGACTTCACGCAGCGTCATGGCAGCTTGTGCCTCCGGCGACAGGGCCGGATGGCAACATGTGAAGATCAGCCGCAGCCGGTCGTCTTCGACGTGCTCGTCGTCCAACTCATCGGGATCGCTGGCGCTGGTGTTCGAGTTGTTTGGCAAGTTCCGTCAGCGACGCATCGAATCGGGCGCGTCGGCGCATGCCGTCAATGGCCTTGAAGCGGCCGGTCGAGACAAGCCAGGCCCGCGGATTGGCCGGCATGCCATCCCGCGCCCACTGTTCGACTGCGGCGGCGAACGCATCGTGCAGCGCCTCCTCGGCAGTCTCAAAGTCGCCCAGCAGGCGGATCAGCGTCGCGAGCACCTGGCGCGATTCCGAGCGGTAGACGGCATCCACCAACTCATGCACGTCTGGTTGACTCGATCTTCGCTCATCGGCGCTGAGCCTCCACCAACTTGTCGTGTTCATTTGGTCTATCTGGTCTATTCGGTCTATCTGGTTTGTCTTGTTGCAACTGACGAACTAAACAAACCAGACAGACGAGACAGACCTAGACCAGATAGACCTGTTACAGTTTCTTGCATGATGCGTTCGGCATAGCCGATCAGTTCCATGTAGCCCTGTCCGTGAATTGGTTTCCCTGTGCCGTGCCGGTTGTTTCTGATGGCGCCTTCCCAATAGGTCACTTGTGTGCTGCGTTTGGGCAAGAGTTCTTGATCGGCCATGCGCGGAACGAGTTCCAATGAAAGTTGTTGCGACGGGAATGGTCAGGCGCCAACGCTGCGGATAGTGGGCCTTGCTCGCAGGACTGGTCCAATAACTTGTCGGTTCGAGCGTGAAGTCTCCGATCAACAGATGGTGTCCACGTCCGTCTCGGTCGATTAACGTGCCACTTGAGGCTGGATGAGCCGATCCGTCTGTCCGGCGGAGTCGATAGAGCATGAGTTCCCTCTGGTCGTCGAGTTGCAGGCTGAACCAGTCCCATCCGACCAGATCCTTGTCGAGATCGGCGGACCCGAACTCATGGTCCATCCAACTTGTGCCTGCCACGTCGAACGATTCGTTCCCGATCGTGAGCTTGCCGGTTGTGGCCAGTCTGGTGAAGGAATAATAATGTGGAGGCTTGTCCTGTGGCCGAGCCTTTGTGGCTGATTCCGTCAGTCCCATGCACGACAAGCGGTTTTCCCGACGAGACCGTGAAGTTGGATGGCCATGTCGCCCTCCGCTGCCTGGAGGGTCTGAGTGTCGGGAGCGGCCGATGGCGATTCGACGCTCCATCTGATCGATCCAGACGTGGAGATGATCCTGCGCCGCACCGGCCTTACCCAAACCGGCCCGGCTCATTTTGTCCGTATAGTGAAACCGGCCCTTGCTGAGATCGCTCACGGCAAAATGAGCCAGGTACAGGTGTGTGACGGCCCACTTCGACGGCAGGGTTTTCGTCTGTTCGCGCGGCATGCCACGACGGAAGAAGGTGAGTTCATAGCCGAATGGCCGACCGTCCTTTGTCGTGACCTGGCCGGTGTAGTACCACCATTCGGTGCGAAACTCTTCATGCGCCCCGTGATCGCGCGGGAAGGCGTATCGATAGCCTTCCGTGGCGAAGCGGAACTCCTCTGCAGAATCGGCTGCGAGCCCCGGCACAACCACCATCAGACTACTTGCAAGGAATAGGATGTGCCGGAAATGGCGCGGCAATGTATGCATGTACAAGTGGCCGTCCATAAAGTGGAGGAATCGTCGCGTGCGCTTATACCATGCTTGCGTAAGCGGCACAAATCTCCTGTGTTGATAAGGGTTTTCTTCAACTCGATGGGTGAACGAATGCCCGTCTCGCGCCGTTGACAACTTTGTCGACCATCAGCTATCGTGAGCCCCATGCAGACCGATCACGGGCGAGAGCAGCACGGACGAGACCAGCCTGACCAGCGTCACGCCGTTTTCCATTCCCGCGCGAATTCCGGTGTTTCCGCTTCCGAATGTCGTGCTGTTCCCCAAGACCTATCTCCCCTGCATATCTTTGAGCCCCGCTACCGCACAATGGTCTCGGATGCGGCGATGAGCGGGCAGTGCATCGGCATGGCCCTGCTCAAGGATGGATGGGAAACGGACTATTATGGCCATCCGCCCGTGTTCTCCATGGGCTGTGTCGGTCGATTGGCAAGCGTGCAGCCGTTGGCCGATGGTCGATCCAACATCCTGCTGCAAGGGCTGGAACGGTTTGAGATTGAACGTGAGTGGTACGACAAGGCCTATCGTGAGGCCACGATTTCTGTCACTGTTCGAGGCACAGAGACGTCGCTGGATCCCACGGTCCGCCGGCGCCTGTTCACCATCCTGGAGTCCTATCTCCGGTCCCGCGACGACGTGCCCACATGGCAGGAGCTGTTTCGCGAAGAAGTCAGCGACGAGATTGTCGTCAATACCCTGTCCACCTACTTGGAGTGTACGCCCTTGGAAAAGCAGTTTCTGTTGGAGGCCGACAGTCTCCACCAACAAGCCCGCCGTCTCAGTGACCTCATCGAGTTCATGATGCACGATCAATCAGGCGCGAAGGGCTGGGGCTGATGGATCGCGCAATCGCGATCCAGGTGTCCCGGCTCACGAAGGCCTATGATGAGCCATACGGCCGTCTCCGATCTGTCGTTTGAGGTCTATTCAGGCGAGATTTTCGGTCTGCTGGGGCCGAACGGGGCGGGGAAAAGCACCACGCTCAGGACGCTCATCACGCTGCTGACGCCGACGTCAGGCACGGCCAGCGTTTTGGGCCACGATACGGTGCGCGAGGCGGATGTCGTCCGGCAACTCATCGGCTACGTGCCTCAAGAGCGGGCCATCGATCGCTTTCTCACCGGCCGGGAACACCTCGAACTGCTCGGCGCCCTGTACCACTTGCCCAAGGCCGAAGCTGCGAAACGCATCGCCGAGTTATTGAAGCTCGTGGAACTGGAAGAGGCTGCCGATCGCGCGGCAAAAACATACTCCGGGGGATGAAGCGGAAGCTCGACATTGCCTGCGGTCTCTTGCCGGACCCCAAGATTTTGTTCCTCGACGAGCCGACGTTGGGCTTGGACGTGCAGAGCCGGCTCCGGATTTGGGACTACGTGCGGATGTTGAAGGCGCGCGGCATGACGATCGTGATGACGACGAATTATTTGGATGAGGCGGATCAGCTCTGCGATCGGTTGGCCATCATCGACGGGGAAAGATCAAGACGCTCGGATCGCCGGCTGAGCTGAAGATCGGGCTGGGCGGCGATATCGTGTCGTTGACCTTGAAGGACCAGAGTAAGATTCCCACGTTGGTGTCTGCGTTGACGGAGACAACCGGCGATGCGAGCGGTCAAGGCGACGCCGACCGGCCTGGATATCCGGGTCGAGTCGCCCGAGAAGGCCCTACCTGCGATCCTCGAGTCCGCCAATCGATTGGATTGCCAACTGGAGTTTATTGAGTACCACCGGCCGCGGCTGGACGACGTGTTCATCGCCCATACAGGCCGCCGCATTCAGGATCGAAAGACCGAATTGCGGCGGAATGATAAATGAGAATGTTGAATGATAGATGGGTATCGTGTCTGAATTCATTCAGCACTCAGCACTCAGCATTCGTAACATGGAGCGAAGCGGATGAAAGAGTACTGGCAGGAAATTCATGCGTTGACGATGCGGTGGGTTCGGCGGCTCAGCCGCGAGAAATTCAGTATGTTGTTCACGCTCGTACAGCCGATGCTGTTCTGGCTGATCTTCTTCGGCAACCTGTTCCAGCGGGCCGCGGATATGCAAATAACGCAGGCCCCGGACTACATCAGCTTCCTGACCGCCGGCGTGGTCGTCATGACGGTACTCAACAATGGACTCGCCGGGGGCGTCGATCTGCTGTTCGACAAGGAGAATGGGTTTCTGGAGCGGTTGATGACCACGCCGATCCATCGTAGTTCCGTGATCCTGAGTCGCTTCATCTTCGTCATGACGATTACCTCGCTCCAAGTGCTCGTGATCCTCGGAGTGGCCTTTCTGTTCGGCGTTCAGCCGGCGACGGGGCTCCTCGGTATCGCCACGATTTTGATGATCGGGATGCTCTTTGGCGTCGGTCTCACCGCGATTTCCATGGCGATGGCCTTTTCCGTGAAAAGTCACGGCGACTTCTTTTCGGTCCTGGGATTCCTTTCGCTCCCGATGATTTTCCTGAGCTCGGCCTTGGTGCCCTTGGCGGGGATGCCTGCGTGGATGGGGTTCCTGGCGCGCTTCAATCCGATGACCTGGGCGATCGACGCAGTGCGGCCGTTGATCCTTACCGGCTGGACCGAGGCTCTCCCCATGTCGGGATGGTGGTAGTCGTCATGGTGATTTTTGACGCCCTCTGTCTCTACGGGAGCGCCAAAGTGTTCCGTCGGGCGATGGGCTGATGAGCAGGTTTTCGGGAGTCCCACCATGCTGATAAACGAGAGTCAAATCCGGGCCCTGATCCGACTGCTGGCCGATGAGGACGAGAAGATCGTCCAGACCATCAGCGGTAAACTCATCGACATCGGCCCCTCTGCGGTTCCCCTGCTTCAGGAAGCGGAAATCGAACAGCCGGAAATGGCTGACCGTCTTGTCTCGGTGCTCGAGGAAATCCGCGGTGGAAATCTCGAGGATGAACTCACGCAGCTGGCGGCGTTGCCGGATGGCCCGATGGACCTCGAACAGGGTGCCTTTCTGATCGCCCGGTATGCCTATCCTTCCCTGACGGTCACCTCGTATACGCGACAGCTCGATGAAATGGCGCAGGAAGTGCAGGATCGGATCGGTCCGCGAGCCTCGGGGGAGGAAACGATCAAGACGTTGAACCGGTACCTCTTTACGGAGCAGGGCTTCAAAGGCAACACGAAGAATTATTATGAGTTGGAGAATAGTTACCTCAACTGCGTGATCGACCGACGAACGGGTATTCCGATCAGCCTATCGACGGTGTACCTCCTTGTCGGCAAGCGGCTGGGTCTTCCGGTTCATGGGATCGGGATGCCGGGTCATTTCTTAGTGAAGTACGAATCGGATCGCTACAAAGTCTTCGTCGATTGTTTCAACGGGGGCGTTGCTGACCGAGAAGAATTGCCAGCGGTTTCTCACGGAAGCCGGCTATGGATTTGACGAGAAGTATTTGCAGCAGAGTCCGGTGCGCGCGATTCTCTCCCGCATGATCAAGAACCTCTTGGCCATCTATGCCAAACTCGACGACCCCTCAAGAAGGCCCGCCTGACGAAATTCATTGAGATCCTGGGGTGCGATAACCGCGAAGGCGGCTTGTAATTCGTTAGACGTGAACGTGAAGCGTATCTCGTTATTCGCGCGAGACTGCGAGAGGTGCAAGACAGAAAAGCGAGAGTGGCCGAAAGTTTTATCAACTTCGCAGGATGCTCAAAGGCGACCTTCTCACCTGCCCAACCCTGGCGAGCCAAAGAGACGCGCCTTGTCCCAGCGCAAGGCCGCAGCGAGTAAAGGCCCGAGGCGTACGCCTCCGAGTACGTTGAGGGTCCTGAACGATGCGAGAACGCTGCTGGCGGACTTTTTCAGCATCCTGCTAAAGTTTGATCGCCATCAAGTCCCGCCCCACCACGATCTTTCCTCCGAACGCTTCCCCTGCCTGTTCCCGCACATTGTATCGTTCGGTGATCGGATACAAATGCGACAGCACGAGCCGGCCGACTCCGGCCTCTCTAGCCACCTGCCCACATTGACCGGCATGCAGATGGACCGGGCTCGGCCGATTAGCCGGGAAGGAACAGTCCAGCACCGCGAGATCGACATCTCCACAGAGGCGCACGAGGCTGTCACAGTATTGCGAATCGCCGGAATAGGCCAGGGCTTTCCCGCCATATTCGATTCGATACCCCAGGCAATGGAGGTTCTGCGTGTGGGTCACAGTTCGGGGAATCACTGTCGTGTTTCCGATCGCAAACGCCCGATCAGCCACTTCTTTGAAATGAACCGCGAACGGCGCGTGCGTAAAGCCGGGTAAGGTGGCGAAGAGGGTCTGGAAGAGTCGCTTCGTGCCGCGAGGGCCGATCACAGTGAGCGGCGGCCGCTTTCCTCCTTGGTATTTCGTAAAGATCATCGCATCGAAGAAATAGGTGATGAAGTCGGAAAAGTGATCGGCGTGGTAGTGGGAGAAGAGAATGTGGGTGATCCGATGCCGGTTCACGCCGGTCTTCAGTAAATTCGCCAACGTGCGTGGGCCAAAGTCCAACAGTATCGTATGGTCGGTGCGGACGAGATAGCCCGAGGCTGCTCGCGTGGGGTGTACGTTCGTGCCGGAGCCGAGAATGGTCAGGCGCATAGGTCAAACAGGGGTTAGTTGAGGCTAAGGCCGAGAGGGTATCGTCTGCTACGTCTCGCACTCTGAACCTTAGCCTAAGCCTCAGCCTCTTGTTGGAAGCTATCCCGCAGACGAAGGAGCAGCGCGCGAGTCTGGTCCACTTCTTCGGGGCTCAAGGCCCGTTCAAAGAATGGACGGAGAAAGGCCAAGTGGGCCGCAAAGGTCTTTCGAAAGAGCGCATCGCCTTTCACGGTTAACGAGATCTTGGTGCAACGGCGATCTCCTTTCATCGCATCCCGCCGGATCAGACCTTTGGAGACTAGGCGATCGAGGACGCCGGTGAGCGTGCCTTTCGTGACGAGCGTATGGGCAGAGAGTTCCGAGCAGGTCATGCCTTCCGTATCTCCCAGCGTGGCGATGACATCGAACTGTGAGGGCGTCAGCCGCAGGGACTTGATATGGCGGATCGTCGATGCAGCCAGAAGGCCAGATAGGCCTCGACGAGCGGTCGCAACACTTTCAGATAGGGATCATCCTTCAGATCCGGCAACTCCATAGCCGAGAGAATAGTCCGCACTAGAACGAAGATTCAAGGGGAGGGGGGATGGCGGCCGGTGCCCTCTGTGCTCGCGCAACGCGCGGCATCAGAATGCCCTCGTTGGACGCGCGCAATGAGATCGACAGCCCCATTCCTGAGAGATACGAGCAAGCTTGGAAGTGCACTATTAGAAACATGGTCGGCTCGATGCGCGCAGTAAAGGGCAGCCTCGGCCACTCCCCTAGGCGAGATGTAGAGAATTAGGATGTGCTCGTCGGAACGTGCGGCGCGATGAGCACAGGGGACTAACCGGTCATCCCATCCCTATTCCTCCATACCAGCTCGTTTATCTCTTCAAGGTGCTAGAGATGGCTGGATCCTCGATTGCGCGTCGAACGAGGTTACAGATGATCCCTCCAAGTTCGCTCGCTCATCTCTTTGCGAATGGGCAGCCGTAGTTGGTCCAACTGCGCCCGTCGAGCAGGCTACATTCCGATCGTGCGCGCTCCGGGAGCACGAGGACCACGCGGGTGTCGTTCCCGCTCACCCCAACTGGCCGCTTCCTCCCTCCGCCCTGCTATGATGCTATCATCCATGAACACTCGTTCTGAATCGGGCAAGACCAATCTGGCTGCCATTGCGGTCCTCGTCGGCGTCGTGATTGCCGGCGTCTGGGTGTGGAAACGTCTGTCGCTCGATACCCAGGAGTATGTGATCGATCAAGCCGTCCCCATGGCGTTTGCTGGGCTGGTGATCGCGGCGGGGCTGTGGATGTTGGTCCGGGCGTTCAACCGCCGCAGGGCGCAACGGCGTGAACGTGCGAAGTTATTGGCCGCGTTCGAACGGGCCACGGTACAGGAGAAGAAGCTGGAGATCGCCTTTGCACTGATTGACGTGAATGGGTACCGGGCCGAAGGGCTGGAATCCGTGACGCCCGCGTTACGAGACCTCTTCGCGACGACGTTGCAGCGGGCGTTGGGCGACAAGCAGCACCGGATTCGCGGGATGGCGGCCAGTTACCTTGGCGTCCTGAACGATAGAACCGTGATCCCTCTTCTGCTGAAGGCGCTGGAAGATGACCACGCCTATGTCCGTTCCAGCGCGGCGTTGGGATTGGGCCGGTTGCGCGCCAGTGAGGCGAAGGAGAAGCTGACGACTGCCATGGAGGAGGATTGGGATCAAACCGTCAGGAGCCGATCGAAGGAGGCGCTGGAGCGGATCAAGCAGTCATGGAGCACATGCGGGTTAAGCCTCTTCGTGGACCCATTCAATGCAGGCGATTTCCGGTGTGCAATTCCATCGCAGGGGAAGAAACGACCATCCGAGCCCACGATTGACATAGAGCCGGCGGCCAGGCTCTCCGTGATGTCCCTCGATCCGGCCGTTGCACCCGGGAGGAAGCCAGAACGTCGGCACGCCGGGTATGCGCCACTGGCCTCCGTGGCTATGCCCGCAGAGGATCAGATCGACGGCGTGGTGGTCCTCCAGCTGATCGAGGATGTTCGGCGCATGGGCCAGCAAGAGGTGAAGCGGTTCTCTGCGCGCGGCGGTAGACAGCTCAAGTCGGCCCGATGCAGCGAGGGATCGTCGACGCCGACAATGGCGATCTCGCCACAGTCCGTGGGAATGAAGGTGGCCTGATTGATCAAGAGGGTGATCTTGTGGCGGTCGGCGAGTTCGCAATACCGATCGATCGGCACGCCGCTGTAGTGATCGTGGTTGCCCAAGGTGACGAAGACCGGCGCAATCTCGCGCAGGCAGGCGAGAAATCGAAACACATGCGGCAGTCCCTCCGGCACGTTGAGCAGGTCGCCGGTGATAAAGATCCAGTCGGGGCGGAGTTCGCGGATGGCGGCGACGATGAGATCGTGCCGTGGCTGATAGCGGTCGAGATGCAGATCGCTCAGATGAACGGCCCGCCGGCCGGCCAATGGGCCCGTGCGCATAGGTGAGTCGGGAAATCTCATGTGTGGACAGTCCGAATTCCCAGTGGGGAACGAGACTAAAGAGCCGATAGAGCGGTTCGCTGAGACAATGTCCGATGAAGGAACGGGCTCGATCGGGCCAAGGCCTGGTGCGTGGTGTCATCCCATCACCCGATCCAGCTCGACGCGATCGGAGGGAGTCACGCGATAGCCTCGTTCATAGAGATCGCTCATGCCTTGCATCAGGGCGTCCATATTGCGGCTGTGGTACAAGCTGTCGAACCGCTCCATGAGTGCTGTGACCTGCTTAGGGGCCGGCTCCTCGTCATGGTACGAGAGAGTGAGGGAGCGGAGCAAGTCTTGAAGTTCGATGGGACTGTAGATCGCATCATCATTCCGGTCGGCGACCAAGGCGAATTCGTAGAAGGTCAGACTGACCGAGAGCAAGGCCTGTGTCTTGGCAAGATCACTTCGCGCATCGTCCATCCCGCTCGGATAGTGTCGAAGACAATCCACTTCGATCTGGGATGAAGGAGTAGTGCTTCCAAGCCGATTCCCTGCATGGCCGGGAGAGGCGTCTTCTTCGCCTTATAAAACCATGAGACGCACGCTGTTCGCTTGTGCAAAGGCCTGTTTGTCTCTGTGAATCTGCCTGCCGATGTGCTGGGTGAACTGTTGAAAGATCGTGTTGTCTCTGCCCCACGAGTCCCCTGGGAAGCAGAGCACACATCAGAACGGTGAGGAATGCTCCTGCCGCTAACAAGAGGCCAGGCTATAGGGCCGAGTCGGACGATCATGGTGAGGCTGGGCGAATAGACATAGGAAAAGTATATCATGCGGAGTCGTCTCATCCCTCATCCAGATTGACTGAGCGGTAAGGGCGATTACGTGCGGTAAATGAAGAAGAGGTCTCTTGCGCCATGACCATGCCTTTTTGACAGCATCGTTGCCGGGCATCGGCGGACAGATGCGGGCGATTCCGGAAGACTTCCAGGTTGAGGAACGTCCGCTCTATCTTCCCTGTGGAGAGGGCGAGCATCTCTACGTCAAAATCAGAAAACGTCTGCTCTCGACTCCCGATCTCGTCCTGCGGACTGTCTTCGGTCTTGGGGGTGAAAGCGCAGGCGATCGGAGTGGCGGGCCTCAAAGACGCCAGGGCCGTGACCACACAGATGATCTCGCTTCTCGGCGTCACGCCCGAACGGCTGGATCGACTGAAATTGGACGAACAACTCTTGTCCGTGGAGGTGCTGGGCCGGCACCGCAATCGCTTGCGTCCAGGGCATCATGCAGGGAATCATTTTCGGTCTGGTGATTCGGGATGTCGCCACGCACGCCCGCGAGACGGTGCCTCTGGTCACGGACGTGCTGGTGCGACGAGGCGTGCCGAACTATTTCGGCCCGCAACGGCAAGGGCGAAGCGGACAGAATTACCAGACCGGAGCCGAACTCCTGGTGGACCCTGCTCGCCGAAACAGGCTGAGCCGGTCCAAGCGCATGTGGTACCTCAACGCCTATCAATCGCATTTCTTTAATGACATGTTGGCCCGACGCCTGGATCGACTCGATCGTGTTCTGGTTGGAGACTGGGCCATGAAAATGGAAAACGGCGCCTGTTTTCTGGTCGAGGATGCCGTGAAGGAACAGCCACGGGCCGACCGGTTCGAGATCAGTCCCACCGGCATCTTGTTCGGGTCGCGCGCTTCGTGGGCCGGCGGAGAACCGGGCGAGATCGAACGGGCCGTGGTCGCTGAGAGCGGGGCCACGCCGGAGAGTCTCACCGACGCCGCGAAGGCTTGCGGGTTTCGCGGTGAACGGCGCTCGCTCCGAATCCCCTTGCCGATTTGGAGTGGGCTTTGGAAGGGCACAGTGCTCACCCTCTCCTTTTCACTTCCGCCCGGTGCTTATGCGACGAGTGTTCTTGCGCGAACTCATGAAGACCGACTCGCAGGCTGCTGAAAATGTCCGCTAGCTTCGTTCTCGGGTCGCAAACATCCTCAACGTACCCGAGAGGGTACGCCTCCGGTGTTTGCTCGCCTGCGGCCTCGCTATCGGAGCATTTCTGAGCAGGCTGCGAGGATTCGGTATACCGCCAGAATCTGATCTGCGGCGGTTGATACTGGTGGTAGAATCTGTGCAGAGCCTATCCATAGAAGAGTGGAGTCTGATCTATGATGCATGACCAAGAAACCGTCCTGCTCCAAGGCCATATCATCGATTCGTTGATCCTGGCGAAGGTGCTGGACACGATTCTGATGATGGGCGGAACATTCGATCATTCAAGATATGCAGATCGGCAAAACCCGCGAGGAGCCGTCGCGCGCCAGAATCATCGTGCGGGCCTCATCTGCGAAACTGCTCAGCGAAATTCTCCATGCCATTCAACCCCACGGCGCGTCGGTCGAGAGTGAACGGGATTGCCGGCTGAGTGCGGCGCCGTCGGACGGCATCTTTCCCGACGAGTTTTACGCGACAACCCATTTATCCACTCAGGTGCGAGTGCGTGACCAGTGGGTGGAGGTGGAGGGGATCGAGATGGATCTGGGAATTCGCGTGGACCCCGTGAGCCTGACTGCCCGGACTGTTCCGATGGGAGAGGTGAAGCGGGGAGATCAGATTGTGATCGGCCGTGAGGGCGTGCGGGTGATTCCTCTCCAACGGCCACGTGACCGCGATGTGTTCAGCTTCATGGAATCGCAGGTCTCGTCCGAGCGTCCCCACGGGCGTGTCATCAGCGACATCGCCAAGCGCCTCGTGCAGTTGCGAACAAGGTTCCGAGAGGGGAAAGCGGAGAGCAGGGTGCTGCTGGCGGGAGGTCCGGCGATTGTTCACGCCGGAGGGCGCGAGGCGCTGACATGGCTCATCGATGAAGAGTTCATCCATGTCTTGTTCTGCGGGAATGCGCTGCCCGCCCATGATATGGAGGTCGATCTCTACGGCACGTCCCTCGGCTATGGGCATGCGGCTGGTCGCGTCGTGCCGCATGGGCATGAACACCATCTGCGAACCATTAATCGGATCAGGGCCATCGGCAGCATCGAAGCTGCGGTCAGGTCGGGAGTCATCAAGACCGGAATTATGGCGGCCTGCGTCAGGCGGGGTGTCCACGTCGTCATGGCCGGCACGATCCGCGACGACGGTCCGTTGCCCGGCGTGATCACGGATTCGCTAGAAGCCCAGGCAGCCATGCGTGCGGCAATCCCCGGTATCGGACTGGCCTTGCTCGTCGCCTCGACGCTGCACGCGGTGGCGACGGGCAATCTGTTGCCTGCCACGATCCCATCCGTCTGCGTCGATGTCAATCCAGCCGTCCCGACGAAACTCGCGGACCGCGGAAGTTTTCAGGCTGTCGGGCTGGTCATGGACGCCGCGTCGTTTCTGCGCGATCTGGCGCGCGAGCTTGGAGCCCGTCTGTGAGTGTGGTTTGTTTGGTTCGTCTGGTTTCTCTGGTTCCTTTCGTTCAACCAAATGAACGAGACAAACCAAAAAGCAACGCAGTTATACATTCTGCCAGGGTGGAGGCCATGAGTCGCCTATTCGGTCTGCCCGCCGGATTATTTCAGTATCGAATATGAGATTAATCCATGGATGCGCCGTTCGAACGCCGTCAATTCAGATGAAGCCGTCCGCCAGTGGCATCACCTCATGCAGGTGCTCGAACAGGACGTGGGCGTGGTCCTGGAACGGATGAAGCCAGTGCCGGGACTGCCCGACCTCGTATTCACGGCGAATGCCGGTATCGTCGTTGGAGGCAAAGCGGTGCCGAGCCGTTTTCGCTATGCCGAACGGCAGAGGGAAGAGGCGTACTTTGAGAACTGGTTTCGTGGGCAGGGGTACGAAGTCGTCACGCTGGATCCAGGCAACTTCTTCGAGGGAGCCGGAGACCTGTTGAGATTTCCCGACACTTGGTTCGGTGGGTATCGACAGCGATCGGATATCCGTGTGTACTCGACGCTCAGCGACTGGTTCCACCGAGAGATCATCCCGCTCGAACTGGTCGACAAGCGATTCTATCACCTCGATACCTGCTTGTGTCCCTTGAGCGGTGGTGAACTCCTGTATTTTCCTCCCGCCTTCGATCGCTACGGGCAAGAGGTTCTTGCCGAACGGATCGCTTCCTTCCAGACGGCTAGTGGCGCCTGGAAACTGAAGCTCTCAGGTTTGCCTGCAATGCCGTCTGTGTCGGGAATCACGTCGTGCTGCCCGCAGGCTGTCCGGAAACAGAAGCTCTGTTGACCTCGCGCGGCTACCTTCCTCATCCAGTCCCGCTCGATGAATTCATGAAATCGGGCGGCTCGGCGAAGTGTCTGACCCTCGCCCTCGACTGATCCGTACGGCTGCTGAAAATGCCCGCTCACGTCGTTCTCGGCTCGTGAAAATCCTCAACGGGGACCCGGCCGCCTCACCGACTCGGCGGCGCGCACAGACGTGGTGCTCCTTATTCGTCGCACCGTGCGCCCCAGAGGGTATGCCTCCGGTGTTCACTCGCCTGCAGGCCTGAGTCAGCGGAGCATTTTGAGCAGCCTGCTTAGTCCGCGCATGCACAATCAAGACACTGAGGGAAACTCCGTCTGACAAATGATGCTTGTTGATTCAGAGTTTTTGCCGGAAGAGGAACGATCCATACAGCCCCGCGATGGCGATGGTGACGAGTTCGATCGTCAGCAGCAGTCGGCTCACGATGGCATCGGGTGTGCGGTGGCGTTAAGATGAAATGCAGGCCGAGGAATTCGGGAGCCTGTGACGGTGGGGTTTCCCAGGGTGGGAAGAGGATCGCGAGGGACAGCGTAGCCACCATGCCGTACAGGATTTCGATGTTCAGCTGATCCGGCCAGGTGGTTCGACGCGTCGTGGCGGTGGCGGGGGACTTCAACGGGGTCTGCATGAAGCCGTTGACCGCACTGCGAACAGTAGCGGCTAATCTCCGGGAGTTCCTGTCGACATGATGGACAATTTCATAGGGTTCTGTACGCAGCTACCCGACATTGACCCTTCTACTGTGGCGAACGATCTGCGACCATCTACATCGTTCTCGGCCCGAAAATCCTCAATGTATTCCAGCGAATACACCTCGGTTTTCGGGCCTGCGGCCTCGTATCTGGCCGCACCTCCTTCGCCTCGCCACGAAGGCAATGTCGGACAGGCTCCTAAGCTACACGGAACCGCGCTGGTTTGCTAGATGTAAGCGGGAGCTGGTGGTTTGTCGATCAGAAGTGATAGCTGACGCCGAGGCTCAACGTGAATGCACTGTAGGTCGCTCGAAATCCGAATGGGTCAGCGTTCGGATCGCTATCGTTTGAGGAATAGTTCATGCGGGCGTAGTTGTATTTGCCTTCCCCGAACAGGGTCCATTGACGCGTGAGGTAGTATCGTACACCTCCTTCAGCGTTGAAGCCGATTGAGGTGGCCGATTGTCCTGGAGGTGCGTCGGGGCCCTTCAGGCTTTGCAAAGTACAAAGAGGGGCCGATTCCGATGTAGGGCTGGAGCCGGTAGCCTGGATAGCGAAATATTACATCCGTGTCCCATGTGATCATGCGTTGGTGAATGCCCGACAAACTTGGCGATAGTTGCCGACCCACCGGGGCCCGAAAATGTAAGCGACCCTTCTTTGATATGCGGGGTGGAGTAGGACACACCGGTCTCGATGCCCATCCAGCGGGCTCTTGTGAAGTAGTGACCGAGCTTGGCACCCACCATCGCGGAGCTTTTTAAGTGCTGGTCTGAGATATCGAGTCCACCAAATCCATCTTGCGTGACCGTTGCCGTTGCTCAGGCTCTGTGGGAAGGGTTACGCCGAACTGGCCCCGCCACGTAGGATTCTGCATACGCCTGAGGCGCGAAGAGAACAATCGGCACCAGCAGTGCCAGCAGACTCGTGATCACGAAACGCCTTGTCACATCGTGTGGTTTTCATCGCCATCTCCCTCACTTTCACCTGTAACGATGCCCTCTCCTTTCATACTAATCGTCCGGTGCGTCCGGACGAAGGAAATTGTGAAATCGTACGTAAAGGGAGCAAGGCATGTGCCACTCCAGTTCTCCCGATCCTGTTTTGGCAGGGCTGTGGAGCCTGGCTCGACTTGACAAATTTCAAAGACCGTCTCTCATTCATTGACAGGTGAAAGAACCGCTTCCTATAATCCGCGTGGCTCGCAAACTCTTGTTGATGTCACCCCTTCCGTCATAATCACTTTTCAATCATGTCATCCATCCATCGCATAGGAGTCATCGGGGCCGGTGCTTGGGGCACTGCCCTGGCGAAACATCTGGCGGAGAAAGGTCTCGAAATTCGGCTCTGGGCCTATGAACGAGAGGTCGTGGATGCGATCAACGGGAAACACGAGAATCCGGTCTTTCTGCCCGGCGTGGCGCTCCCCCATCGCTCGTCGCCACCGGATCGTTGGCGGATCTCACCGAGCAGAGCGAGGGGCTGCTCTTTGTGGTGCCGTCCCACGTCGCACGTCCTGTGCTGCGCGAGCTGGTCCGGTCCCTTTCCACCCCGATCCCGTTCATCAGCGCGACGAAGGGAGTTGAAGAAGATACGTTGAATTTGATGACTCAGGTCATGACCGACGTACTTCCTCCTGCCATGCAACGGGACCTCATGGTGTTGTCAGGTCCGAGCTTCGCGACAGAAGTCAGCGCAGGGAAACCGGCGGCGCTCTGTTTAGCCGGGAGCAACGAGGAACTGGTCAAGACATTCCAGGCCGCGTTGATGACACCGGCCTTTCGGGTGTACGCCGACAGCGATGTGCTGGGCGTTCAGCTCGGCGGCGCGCTCAAGAACGTGATGGCGCTCGCAGCCGGCGTGGTGGATGGATTGGATCTCGGTCATAATGCGCGGGCCGCGTTGATTACGAGAGGATTAGCTGAAATGGTGCGGTTGGGCGTCGCGATGGGCGCGGATCCACGAACGTTCTACGGGCTGTCCGGCGTCGGCGACTTGGTGCTGACCTGCACCGGAGCCTTGAGTCGGAATCACACGGTCGGCGTGAGACTGGGGAAGGGCGAGCGGCTGGAGACGATCCTCGGAAGCATGCAGGCCGTGGCCGAAGGTGTGCGGACGGCGAAGGCGGCGTTAGGATTAGCGCGACGTCATCGCGTCGACATGCCGATCGTGCAAGAGATCAACGCGGTGTTGTTCGAAGACAAGTCGTGCCGCAAGGCGGTGACTGATCTGATGGAGCGCGACGCAAAGCCGGAGAAAGGGCAGCCGTGAATCCTGAGGCGCTTGAACGACTGCTGACCAAGGTGCGAACAGGCACCCTGTCTGTGGCGACGGCTATCGGGCAGCTCCGCACGTTGCCCTATGAAGATCTCGGGTTTGCCTCGGTCGATCACCACCGGTCGTTACGGCAGGGATTCCCTGAGGTCATTTTCTGCGAGGGGAAGACGTCGGCCCAGATTCGCGCCATTGCGAAGGCGTTGTTGAAACATCATCGCCCGTTGTTGGCGACACGCGCGACTCGCCAGGTGGCCACGCTCATTAAACGGCTTGATCGTCGAGCGGTCTATCATGACGAGGCGCGCATCGTGTCGATCCGTGACCCCAAGCGGCGACAACGGGGACATGTCTTGGTGATTACAGCCGGCACCTCGGATATTCCTGTCGCGGAAGAAGCGAGAGTGACGGCGGAGGTGATGGGGAGTCGGGTTGAGACGCTCTATGACGTGGGCGTGGCCGGCATTCATCGGTTGCTGGAGCGTCAGAGCCGGCTGATGCAAGCCCGGGTGGTCGTGGCGGTAGCAGGGATGGACGGAGTCTTACCAAGCGTGGTCGGCGGGTTGGTTCCCTGTCCAGTCGTTGCCGTGCCGACGAGTCGGGGCTACGGCGCGAGTTTCGGCGGACTCGCCGCGTTGTTGACGATGCTGAACTCCTGCGCGGCGGGGTCGGCGTGATGAACATCGACAACGGGTTTGGGGCCGGCTGCCTCGCGCACCGGATTAATGTATTAGGAGAGAGGCGACGAGCGGGAAATGCGCGACAAGCGCGAAAGGTGAGATGCTGAATGAGTGACAGATCTTACTTCTCCTGCCAGTCGCGCCTGTCTCGCGCGTCCCGCCGCGGTTTATTTCACTTCCACCGTTCCGCGTTTCGGCCAGGCAACCATCTGCGTCCTGGGACCCTTCTCGCCGTTCGCCAGCAACTTGGCTCGCACTTCGAAATTGATAGAGCCCTGCTCCCGACGGCGATTTTCTTCTGGTCCAACCCGTCCCACGTCAGGAGGACAGAGATTCGTGGAGGGGCGGCGCCGTCGGTCGAGGCGGCGTGCGGCTCCAGTGGTGTACGCGTGGTCAGAAAACGGAGCGAATTTTTCGACGGCGACGTGATGAATGAGGAGACTTCCAGCAGGGTTGCGCCGTTCAGCTCCTTGGGCAGCTGGACTAAGGCGGAAAACTGCAACGAGCCGGACGAGATTGTATAGGGGTTGGGGAGACGTTCAGGTCGAGAATCTTGAGCTCCGGTTCGGGGCGCGGGGCCCGGTGGGGTTTCGATTTTGCCGAGGCGGCAGGCGGGGTCCAGAGCAGCAGCGCGGCGCAGAGCAGTACGCCAGGCGACCCGACCACTCCACGATTCGAATAACTCTGAGCAGGGCGTGATCAAGGACCGGCAGATCGTCATAGGGCTATACGCGTTACCAGACTGTTGTGACGAAGCGCCCAGTCGGTGGGCGAGTGCAGTGGGGATAACACAGCGTTGGTAGGCTGTCAATGTTCGCCGAGCCGGTCGAGACGGCGCGCGGACTGGCTGGGAAAAGCGCGACTGGCGGAGGATGCAGGGCTCTGTACGTCGCATGCGAGTCAGATACGCTCCACGCGCTTTCGCGCGCGACTCAGCTTCTGAAGCCGATTGCCGTTCGCGCGTGCCTTGGGTAAGATGGGCGCGGTTTGAACGGAGCAGAGAAAGGACGCACATGGGCGCGCATCTCCATTTTGATTGTTATTCCGGCATCAGCGGCGACATGATCCTCGGCGCGCTCGTGGATGTGGGAGTTCCGTTTCCCGACTTGGTGAGCGGGCTGAAGCGACTCCGGCTTTCAGGGTTCACGCTACGGAAGCGGCGGGTGCATCGAGGGGCGATCCATGCCACGAAAGTGGACGTCGTGATCACGTCAGGATTGCGCAAGCCGCTCTCGCTTCATCGGATCCACGCCATCCTCTCCGCGAGTCGACTCCCCGACAAGATCAAGCAGCAAAGCCGATCGGTGTTCGATCGATTGGCCGAAGCGGAAGGGCATGCCCATCGCGTGGCCAAGGATCACGTCCATTTCCATGAAGTGGGGGTCCTGGATTCATTTGTCGATATCGTCGGCGGGCTGATCGGCTGCGATCTGCTTGGGCGTGACGCGTGTGACGGCCTCCCCAGTCAATGTTGGAACGGGGACGCTGCAATCGGCTCACGGGATCCTGCCGGTGCCTGGTCCGGCGGTCGCCATTCTGGCGAAAGGCGATTCCGATATACAGTGCCGGCCCTCCCCGTGAACTCACCACGCCGACCGGCATGGCGCTGTTGCGCACGCTGACATCGGAGTTCGGCTCCATGCCGGTGATGACGCCGACGGCCATCGGCTATGGAGCGGGCGATGCTGATCCCGACGGCTGGCCGAATGCCTTGCGTGTGTTTCTCGCGCGACCGTCATCCCGAGGAGCGCGCGAACGGGATACCGTGCTGCAGGTTGAAACCAACCTCGACGATGTGAACCCGCAAACGTATGAGTATGTGATGGAACAGTTATTCTCGCGTGGGGCGCTCGATGTGACGCTTGCACCGGTCATCATGAAACGTGGAAGACCCGGCATCGTTCTGACCTGTCTTGCGGCTCCGGCGCAGCTGGATCAGATTCTTGACGTCTTGTTTAAGGAAACGACGGCATTGGGAGTCCGGATTCGTGAGGTGATGCGACAGATTCTCCCTCGGCGGTTTATCTCGGTGAAGGTGCGTGGAGGAGTCGTCCGGATGAAGATTGCCGATGTGAACGAGACGACGGCCAAGGCGGCTCCGGAATATCTCGATTGCAAGCGGATAGCCGAACGAACGGGCCGTCCCGTGAAGGAGGTGCTCGAAGACGCGGCCCTTGCCTATGCCAAACAGCGGGTGGCTCAGGCCGACGGGCCGGGGATGACGGTCCTACTCTATAGCCTCCTGTTCCTCGTATCCGTCGCGCGTGACGTTGGGAGCCTGCACGCTATTCACGAACGCCATCGAGTGGTTGGGCAAGCGATTCAATCTGTCCGAAGGCGCGATCGGCGGTGTGCTGGCGGCCATTGGCACCACACTTCCTGAAACGTCGATCCCCATCATCGCCATTTTCTTCGGGACCGGCCGTGCCGAAGCGGAGGTGGGGTTGGGCGCGATCCTCGGCGCTCCCTTCATGCTGAGCACCCTGGTGATCCCCATCTTGGCCATCTTGCTGGTGGTCTACGCCAGACTGGGGAAGCGAACCGCCGCCTTCCGATTGAACTATCAAGATGTGAAGGGCGATCTCTCCTTCTTCGTGGCGGCCTACAGCGTCGCGCTGGCCTGTGCGTTTGTTCCGTCTCGACCGGTGCACGTCATAGCCGCCGTCGGGTTGATGTGCCTCTATCTCTATTACGTCAAAGCTGAAGTTCAGTGAGTCGGGTGAGGAGGGGGCGAGGGTGGGCTTGAGCCGCTGCTCTTTGCCAGAAAGGCGGCAGTCCCGTCGTTTGGACTTATCGGTCTTCAAGGAGTCCTTGGCTTGGCCGGGCTTGCGCTCGGAGCGCATCTCTTCGTGCTCGCCGCAGAAACGATTGCGGGAGTCTTGTCGATTTCTCCATTAATCCTGGCCCTCCTCGTCGCGCCCCTGGCGACCGAGTTGCCCGAGATGTCGAACAGTTTTCTCTGGCTCTACCGAAAGAAAGATCGTTTGGCGGTAGGGAATGTCACCGGCGCGATAGTCTTTCAGGGTACAATTCCGGTCTCGATCGGGCTCCTGGGCACGGACTGGACGCTGGCACCTACGGCATTGATCACCATGGTGCTCGCTGTGGCAGCGGCCACCTTCTTATTGGTGCAGGCTGTGTGGGGCGGTCTCTGGCGGCCCTGGTTGCTGAGCGGGAGTGCCCTCCTTTATATAGGGTATGTGGTGTACCTGTACTGGTGGTGACCGTTAAGGTAAGTGGTGCGCTTGATTCGGCTGATGCGTGATGAGTAGACTTGAATGAAGAGCGCCAGCACAGGTGAAGGAGCAAGCCCCTTCCTTGGAATTACCATGGGAGATCCGGCCGGGATCGGTCCCGAGGTGATTGCGAAGGCCTTGGCTGGGGCAACGGTGCGACGACTCTGTCGTCCGCTTGGTCATCGGCTCGTTTCCGGTTATGCAGCAGGCGGTCAAGAGCCTGAAACTCAAGATGAACGTGATTCGAGTGGAGGGTCACGAAGACGGTGTCTCCACGGTCGAATCATCTCGCCGTGCTGGACCCGCTCGATCATCCCCTTGGGCGGTTCCCGCGTGGAGTCGCGGCGCCTGAAACTGGGGCGGCGTCCGTGCTGTTCATCAAGAAAGCCGTGGAGCTTGCGCAGCTTGAGCTGTATCGACGGCATCGTCACCGCACCGATCAACAAAGAAGCGATCAACATGGCCGGCTGTCATTTCCCCGGCCATACGGAATTGCTGGCAGACCTGACCAAGACACAGGAATCCGGCATGATGATTGTCGGCGGACCGCTCCGAATCATGTTTGTGACGACCCACGTCGCGATCAAAGAATTGCCGTCACTCCTCACCCAGGCCAAGATCGAAAAAGCCATCAGACTGGCTCATCTGGCGTTGAGGGACCTGTTCGGAATTAAGAAACCGAGAGTCGGTGTCGCTGCGTTGAACCCTCATGCTGGAGAACATGGACTGTTTGGGGACGAAGAGGCGCGGGTCATTCTCCCGGCGGCTCGTGCGGCGCAGGCCCAGGGCATTCGTGCCAGCGATCCCTTGCCGGCTGATACGCTGTTTGGCAAGGCGGCGAGGGGTGATTACGATGGTGTTGTGGCCCTGTACCACGATCAGGGGTTAATTCCCTTAAAGCTTGTCGCGTTCGGCACCTGCGTGAACCTGACGGTGGGGCTGCCGATTATTCGCACCTCGGTCGATCACGGGACAGCGTTTGATATCGTAGGGAAGGGCATCGCAGACCCTGGCAGTCTGGTCGAAGCGATCACGCTGGCCGCCACGTTAGCCGAGGGCGTCGGTGAGGGTTTATCTGGTTTGTTTGGTCTATCTTGGTTTGTTTGGTTGACTGAAATTCCAACGAGACAAACCAGATACAGAACTCAGACAAACGAGATAAACTAAATAGACCAGAATAGACAGGAGCCGATTCATGACCAACCAATCGGGCGCGGCCGGTAGCATGCTTCAGAAGCAGTTGAAGGAATTGGACACAATTTTCCAAGAGACCATGGAGACGCTCAATACCGTCGCCGGAGCCGAACGAGTGGCAAAATGGAAAGCCAGGACGAGTGCGCTCATCACTGAATCCCTGGGCCAGAAAGAAGGGCAGAGGTTTGCCGCCCTGCAGCCGGGGCCCTCTTTTACCAACGACCTGGTGGAAGAGTTTACCGATCTCATCGACTATTTCCGAACCCCGCTGGCCGATCTGGCGAAACAACTGGCGCAAGCAACTCCTCGTCCTTCCGGCGGGAATTGACCGGTGTCGATCCCTGATCTCCCTCCGCCGAACAAACGGCTCGGCCAAAACTTTCTGATCGATCCCAACATCGTGCGCAAAATCGTCGCGTTGGCGGAACTGGGACCCAGCGACCACGTGTTGGAAATCGGTCCAGGCCGCGGCATCCTGACAGAGGCGTTGTGCCACGCAGCCGGTCGTGTGACGGCGGTCGAAGTGGATCCACGGCTCCATGCCTATCTCGAAACCAGGCAGGCGGAGCTTCCGAATGTGGAGCTGGTCTGTGAGGACGCGCTGGCCTATCCGGTCGAGAGCCTGCCGATCGGGACGGTCGTCGTGGCCAATCTGCCCTACTATATTTCAACCCCGTTGCTCTTTCAGACTACTCGACCAGCGTGGCCGGTTTCCCCGCATGGTGCTCATGCTGCAGGCCGAAGTGGCCGATCGATTGGTGGCAAAGCCTGGCGGGTCGGACTATGGAGTGCTCTCAGTGATGGCGCAGTACGCAGCCGAGATCACCAAATCGTTTCGTGTCTCAGCCCAGTGTTTCCGCCCCAGACCGGAGGTCGCCTGCGGCAGTGCTGCTGTTGCGCACGAAAGAACGCACGAGGCTCAGCCGGCAGGAAGAAGTCGCATTTCGCGCGCTCGTGAAGGCGGCCTTTGCGCATCGAAGGAAAACGCTCGTCAATTCCCTGCGAGACGAAGGCTATGAACTTCATCCTGTTGCCGAGACATTGCAGCGATTGGATATTGCTCCGACTCGCCGGGCAGAGACGTTGTCGGTTGAGGACTTCCTCCGGCTCGCTTGTGCGCTCGGTTGACGAGGTGCGAGATTATCTTGAGGCTCGCTGAGCCCGCATGATTCATGAAGGTTCGTCGCGAAAGCGTGCGGACGTCGAAGCGAGACGCGCGCACGCGGAGGTCATAGGACTGGCTCTGCCGTCTGCGGCTGTTGCTGTCCGGCTCTTCTGACTTTCCTGCCACCGTCCTTAGGAGGTGGTCTGGATTATCCCCCACTGCGCCGTCCAACGAGGGATCGCGACCACGTTGCGGATCACAGAAGCATCAGCCTCCATCGTCCTCTCCGGGAGCAAGGGGGATGATTCAGACTACCTCCGCCTCCTCTCGTTTGAAATGACCGATTCCCTGTGCTAGCATCGCGATCATGGCTGTCACCACTTCGGCCAAGCGGGGCGAGGCCCGCGGCGCCGCTTCCCCCCATCACACATCAAACGAGAAGTGATCGGAGTCGTCCTGATCGCGTTGGCGCTCTTGACGCTTCTCAGCCTGGTGTCCTTTGTTCCAGGGAACTCAAGGCCGGGACAGCTGCGACGCCTCCGCCCAGAAACCTCATCGGGTGCGGTCGGCGCGTTCTTCGCGTCTACCTTATTCTGGTCGATCGGCGGGGCCGCCTACCTGTTTCCAATTCTCCTCGGTCTCATGGGTGTCCGCTGTTTCACTCAGAGCGACCTGTCGATCCGTCTGCGGAACGCACGGCGCCTCGCTGGCGGCATTGCTGTTTCTCAGCGGCTTGTTCCATCTCGAAATCATGGCGGTGCCGACCGTCTCCAGCGGCTTTATTTATCGAGGGATGGCGGGAGGCTTCTTCGGGCAAGTATTGGCCGAGAGCTTACGAGCCTATTTTGCGAGTACCGGCGCCCACATTCTCATCATAGCGGGACTACTGGTCTCGCTCCTCTTCACGGCGCCCATCTCTCTGTCGGAGATTGCTCGGCGGCTTCCTGGGTTGGGGCAATTGGATGTTCAACAGGGCGCGTACGTTGATCCCGGATCGGCCGGTGGAAGAAGCCGTTCCTGAGTCTCCGCGGAAAGCCAAACAGAAATCGTCTACATCCATCCGTGCGGTGATTGAGGAGGCGCTTCCTGAGGCGTCTGCGGAGCCGGAATTGGATTGGCCGGTCATTCAGCCATCACGACGACCGACTCCCGAACCGGCTGAGCCGATTGAATCCGAGCCGGACCAACAGGTCGTAGCCGCCCAAGCGAAGGCGGGGGACTATATCTTGCCGGATCCGGCCGTGCTCTTGAGCGAACCCTCAGGCCCCCTAGGGCGTGTCACGGAAGAAGAAATCAAGGCGCAATCCGATGTGCTGACCCGCGCCCTGCTCAGTTTTGGCATCGCAGGGAAGGTGACGGAAGTTCGTCCTGGACCAGTCGTGACGATGTACGAGTTCGAGCCGGCGCCGGGGACCAAAGTCGCGCGCATTGTGAACCTTGCCGATGATCTGGCGTTGGCGCTGAAGGCGATCAGTCTCCGGATCGTCGCGCCGATTCCGGGAAAATCGGTGGTAGGGATCGAGGTGCCGAACCTCTATCGCGAGACGGTGTCGATGAAGGAAGTGGTGACGAGCGAGAGTGTTTTCACGCGCCAGATCGAAGCTCAGCCTTGGCCTTGGGGAAGGACATTTTCGGAGCCCCACGATCGCCGATCTGAAAACGATGCCGCACTTGCTGGTAGCCGGTGCCACAGGGGCCGGGAAAAGCGTCAGTCTCAATACGATGCTCCTGAGCCTGCTGTTTTCGGCTCGACCCGATGAGGTCAAGCTACTCCTGATCGACCCCAAGATGCTCGAATTTCAAACGTACGACGGCATTCCTCATCTGTTACGGCCGGTCATCACCGATCCCAAGTCGGCGGCGCGGGGGCTCAGCTGGGTTGTGGCTGAAATGGAGCGGCGCTACAAATTGCTTGCTGAGGCAGGGGTGCGAAACATCGATGCCTATAATCGAAAGGTCGCCGGCGCGCAGGGTGTGCTGGAGGCGGAATCAGCGGCCAAGTTGGACCAGCCGGAATTGCCCATCCAGTTTCTGTCTGAAGAGGAGCGGCTCTCTGCCGGAGAGACAGCGCTTCCGGATGGCAGTCCCGGATCATTCTTGCCGCCGCCGACTCCGCCTGAACCCTTGCCCTATATCGTTGTGATGATCGATGAATTGGCGGATTTGATGATGGTGGCGCCGAGGGAAGTGGAAGACAGGATTGCGCGCTTGGCGCAGATGGCTCGCGCATCGGGCATCCATCTCGTGCTGGCGACGCAGCGTCCGTCGGTCGATGTGCTGACCGGTTTGATCAAGGCGAACTTCCCGGCCCGCATTGCGTTTCAAGTGTCGTCGAAGACCGATTCACGCACCATTCTGGATGCGAACGGTGCGGAAGCGCTCCTTGGTCGTGGGGACATGCTCTATCTGGCTTCGGGGACCGGACGTGTCATGCGGCTGCACGGGTCGTTTGTGTCGGATGACGACGTCCGCCGCGGTGGTCGAGTTCGTGAAGGATCAAGCCAGGCCCGCCTACAATCAGGAGTTGCTGGTCAGCGCTGAAACAGGAAGGGGCGAAAGAGGAAGAGGCGCTGGGCGAAGTATACGAGCAGGCTAAAGAGTTGGTTCTGTCTACCGGTTCAAGCTTCTGCGTCGCTGATTCAGCGCCGGCTGCGGGTGGGCTATCCTCGGGCGGCTCGGATGATCGAGCAAATGGAGGCAGATGGCCTCGTGGGCGCGGCTGGCCGCGATGGACGGAGAGAGGTCGTTGGGCGGCGTGGGCCGGTGGGAGCAGAGGAGGCGTGAGGGGGATGGAGCCTGATGATCTCCTCTGCTCGCGCAACGCGCCGGCCTGCGAAGGATGAGGAGGGGAGCCGCCAGACCATCCTTCTTGCTCGCAGAACGCGCACGATGAAACGGTGCTCGTCCGATGCGCGCAGTGAAGGACAGTCCGGCGACTCCCTTGGGAGAGAAGGCTTGATGATGCAGAGAAGGAAACAGGAGGCCCTCGCCCGGGCTAATGGCACGCTCTCGGCGTGCCAGTGGGTGAGGCGAGTGAGAAAGTTGCTGAGGGCTCGCACCAGGATAAGAGCGGTGGTGCAGCGCAATCGTCAGTAACTCCTCCACCCCTCCCTATTGGTTATGGTGAAGAAATTGAATTGGAAATGTTTTGTAGGAGGCGTGCTCGTTTGTGCGTGGAGCCTATTCCCATTGCTGACTCTTCGCCGCTGGAGACGAGGGCGATGAGAATGCGTTGAAGGAAGTGCGGGAGGTGGTCAAGCAGCTTCAGGCGCGGTATGAGAAAACGAAAGATCTCCAGGCGGACTTTACGCAGAAGACCACGATCGAGGGGTTCGAGCGGCCCATCACGTCCTCGGGGAAGGTCTATATCAAAAAGCCTGGCCGGTTACGGTGGAATTATCTCGACCCTTCCGGTCGAGGACATCTATGTCAATCGGGATGATGTCAAAGTGTATGTGCCGGAGCACAAACAAAGTGTTGGTAGGGAAGCTCACACAAATGGCGGCCTCCAAGGCCCCGTTGGAGCTCTTGCAAGGGGCGGCCAAGCTGGAGGAGTCGTTCGACATTGAGCCGACGCCGGGGAAGGGACGTGGCGTGGGAGGAATCCGGTTACTCACTCTCCTGCCTAAGTCGCGTGAAGGTGAGGCGGGGAGATCGTTACAACGGATCGTGCTAGAAGTGTTTCCCAAGACCTACTTCATTCGGACGATCTCTCTCTACGAAGTCAGCGGCAATGTCGCGAGTTTTGAATTTTCGTCGCTCCAATCCAACATAGGTCTCGGCGACTCACTCTTCGATCTGAAGTTGCCGGCTGATGTGGAAGTGGTGAAGGCTCCGGTGCTCAGTACTCCACAGTGAATGTGACGGGAACGCGAGTCCATGTGAAAATGCACACGGAACAGCTCGAGCGAGACTGGCGAGATCCGGCGAGATGGCGAGATGGTCTCGATAGTTCGAAGTTCGAGTACTCTGGAACTGTATGAACGTCGAACCGGATAACGCGCAACCGTATCTCGCACGTCAGCGACTCCGCAGCTCTGGCGGACGTTTTCAGCATCCTGGTGGACGATTGAGGAGTAGGTGAGTATGAATCAGTCAATGGTCGGTTCCTTAGTTGAAGCGGTCGATGAAGCAGTCAAGCGGTTGGATCTCGATCGACTCTCGCGTGAGTATTGGGACCAGAACGAGTTCCTGTTTGTTCCACAGTTTCTCTCTCGGTCGGTGGTGGAAGAGCATCTCGTTCCTCAGGCGCAAGGGGTGAAGAGCGAGCTGAATCGTAACTACATTCCCGGCCACAAAAGGGCGGGAGCGTGAGCTACTACACTGTGATGGAGAAGGCCCCGCGCTTTCTCGATCTGTATCGATCCGGGGCCTTCCTCGAATTCTTGAGCCGTCTGGTGCAGGCCAAGCTCAGTCTATGCCCTGAGAACGACCCCCATTCCTGTGCGCTCTACTACTATACGGAGCCGGGGGACCATATCGGGTTTCACTATGACACGTCCTACTACAAGGGGGCTCGCTATACCATTCTGATGGGGCTCGTTGATAAGTCTACGCAATGCAAACTGGTCTGCGAGCTGTTTAAGGATGATCCTGTGAAACCCCCTCAGGCATCTGGAGCTGATCACGCAACCAGGCGATCTCGTCATCTTCAACGGAGATAAGCTCTGGCATTCGGTGACTCCACTTGGCGAGGGGGAAGAACGGATCGCCTTAACGATGGAATACGTCACCAACCCGGACATGGGAACCTTCAAGCGGCTGTATTCCAACCTCAAAGATTCCATTGCCTACTTCGGCCTCCGTGCGGTCTTCAAGCAGGCCATCACGCCTTCCAATCGACGCTCTTAGCAGGATGCTCGAAATGCCCGCCAGCGGCGTTCTCAGTCGCCCGTCTCCCTGCAACGTACCCCAAGGGTACGCTTCAGTCACCGAGCTCCCTGCGGCCTTGCTGGGATGCCATTTGGAGCATCCTGCGAGAGCGCTTTCCTGTTGGCATAGCCCACGTTGGTTCTGAATGTTCAGTTACATCTAAGGTTAACGTCACAAGCATTGGTCCCCATATGAGTGTGTGGCATTTCAGCTCAACAGTTGGCGACAAGCGAATCGACGCACTTCTTCGAGGGAAGCGCGTTCACTGAGGAGTCGCATCGGAATCGTCATCCCGCGACATGGAAGTGCTCTGCTGTCAGGCGTCACGAGAGCTGTGACGACGGGATGGCTGGCTTCTGAGAGTCATCTTCCACCTTCGCGTCCCTAGACATCGACATCTTGACCTCTTCTTCAATTCCGAAAGCGGCTATCGCGGCGCATACTTCAAGTCGCCATGTACTGGGTCGGCGGCTGAACGAAGCGATGCATTCGACGGCTACCCTTCTTTGGCCGTCGGCTGAGCAACATGAATCTCCGCGCTTGACCTTAAGTTCGCCCAGCGAGTCATTGGTATCACCCACAGCGAAGGTCTGGCTCACTGAGTTTGGGAGAGTCACTTGCGCCGAAGTGCTGTCGGTGGATGGTAGCAATCCAAACAGTCGAAGTGCCCGAAATCGTCAATGGTCGATGGCTAACATAAGCTTCAGCTCGCCAGACCGTCACCGGCTCGAAGGCTCGCCCATCGCCTCGAGCGAACTGACGAACTCGGGCGCGTTCTGTGAAACGAACGCTATGATGAATTCCACTCCGACATGCGGGAGCGTCTCCGTGCTCAGGAAGCTTTACAAGTACGACATAGCACGACTCGGTCAGCCTAAGGAGACGCCATAAAATCTTGCCATCTAATCGCCATCCGTCTCCCGCCAATGATGCTGGATTCCCTCCCGTCTTATCGTACTACTGTGCGCGTCTCTGCGCCGCTTCGATCTCACGCTGTTACGCGTGTGCGTTGATTTCATGGTTGCTGCCGTCTATAGTTTGCCGGACTGTTGTTGGTGTGGAAAGGCGTCGGCTGAGAATGAATCGCCTCCTCCAGGCATAGTGCCATCGTGCTGTTCGCTCTGTGCCTGGCTGTGGTTTCTCCTCTTGTCCCGGTCCTGGCGGCGGCTGAGCAACCGGATGCCGCGCAGCGTCACTACGAGCGAGGCACCGCGCTGCTGCGAAAAGGCGATCTTGCCGCGGCATCCGAGGCTGCCAGGAAAGCCATCGAGTTGAATCCCTCCTCAGCTGAAGCGCACCATCTGCTCGGCCTGATCTATTTCAAAGAGAAGAAGCCGGCTCAGGCTGTCGATGCTTTCACCCACGCGATCAAGCTGAAGCCGGCCTATCCCGATGCCTTGAACGATCTGGCCGAGGTCTATCGGATTCAAGGAAAATCGGCCGAAGCGGAGCAGGCCCTCAGGCGGGCGATTGAGATCGATCCTCGCCATGCCGATTCGTACTTCGACTTAGCCAAGCTGTATGAACAACGTCGTGATTTCGCCGCGGCCACCAAGACCTATCAAGCCTTGCTGGCCGTCCATCCGAACCACCGTGACGGCCCTGTACAATCTCGCATTGCTGTATGAGGCGCAGGGAGACAGTCGCGCGGCGCGAGAGACGGTAGGCCGGCTGCTCAAGCTCGATCCCAAGTATGCCGACGCCTGGTATCTCGCCGGGCGGATGGCGGAGAAGAACAACGTGCTCGCGGAAGCCGCCGATTCGTACAGACAGGCCATCGCGGCGAAGCCCTCGTTAGTGGACGCGCACTATAACCTCGGCGTTTATTCATCGGAGCCAAGGCCGGTCCGTGGAGGCGGAGCGGGAACTTCTCGAGGTCTTGCGGTACCGCCCGGAGTATGCCGAAGCGCATATGAACCTGGGTGTGATCTATACCGAGCTGAATAGGCTTGAAGAGGCGGAGCAGTCCTACGAGCGAGCCGTCGCGCTGAAGCCGGACTATGCTGAAGCGCACTACAACTTGGGTGTCTTCTATGAGTTGCATCGGAAAGACCTGCCGAAAGCACTGGCCCAATATCACGAAGTACCTCAACCTCGGTGGGCGCGACGATCGTGTTGAGCGGATCGTCGGGTACGTCAGGACGGTGAATAAGCGAGACGCGCGGGAAGGCGCGAGACTTGCGCGACATGTAACCGCAGTCAAAGTAGCGACTGTTGCCGATTCTCGAGACCTCGTCTCGCCTTTCGCGCGAGTCCCGGCCTCATCTCGCTTACCAATACGGCCACGGCCGCCAATAGGGGCTCCAATAAGGCCCCCAATAGGGACCTGGCCCCATAATAATAGGGGTTGGATACGGCGGGCCACATCTTCCGGTCCGGCCCAAACTTGCACACGCTTGATGTCGATGACGGGATAGGTATAGTCCGTTTCATCCAATGGTAGTGTGATGGAGCCGGAGACCTCGCCGGTCACGGTGATTCTGGTCCCAGGTGGGAGGGTCGCGGGATCGAGGAATTCTCGCTGCATGAGCGATGAAGCGGCCTTGTGATTGGGTCAAATCGTATCCGGGACGCGTCGATTGATCGAGCGGCAACTGTAAGATCTCGATCTCTCGTGCTGTCTTTCTGTCGCCGGGCCGTCAATACTTTGCCGCCGAAGACCGCCGATTGACCTTTAAAGGAATCCGGCGCTGCCTTGACTTGAAGGAAGGTGAGCGCCTGTCGTGCTCGTCCCGCCTCTTGCGTCGAGGCACAGCCTGCGAGCGTCACGAGCAAGGCCGTAACAGCGTGCGGGAGCGTAGCGTACGATGCCAACATGTGTTCAGCAGTATAGCATGAAGAGTAAGGAAGTAAGTTTGCGGCACATTCGATATAATGGCGATCAGTTGATCCAAGAAAGGAGTCGATATGGTGAACAGACAGTGTGCGCAATGGGCCTCGGCGGTCTGTGCGGTTGTATGGAGTGTCGTCGTCCTATGGGGCTCACCAGCCACCGCCGCGTCCCCGGAGTTGAAGGGCAAGTTCGAAGTCCTGAAGGGTGAGGTGTCCACGCATACGCCCGGCAAGGTGAAGTTGATTGAGTTCGCCGACTTCTACTGCCCGCATTGTCACCGGCTTCGATGGAGAAGGCCTGCCACTGCTTGTAAAAGAGTTCGGCAACAAGATCGAGGTAACGATGGTGGGGTTCCCGGTGATTCCTGGGAAGCTGCCGACCGCGTTCGATATGTATGAGCAGGCGAAGATGATGGGAAAGGGGAATGAAATGAAAGCCGTCCTCTTTCGCACCATCCATAAAGATAAGATCACCGGAGTGCTGGATCGCTCGCTACGAGAAGCCCTGATCAAGGAAGTCGGACTCGATCCGAAAGCTTTTGAAGAAGGAATGGCCAGCGGGAAGCCAGCCAAGATATTCGAAGAGGGGCGCAAGTGGGGCGAGCGCATCAAAGTTCAGTCTACCCCGACCGTGCTCATCGACGGGAATATTAAGGCGGAGAGTATCGACCCAGAGAATCTCAAGTTGATCATCCAGAGCATTCTGGATGCAGATGGGAAAAAGTAAGCTCGAAAGTGCTGAGTTCTGAGTGTTGAGTCTGGTAAGTCACTCAGAACTCAGCACTTTCAAGCTCAGCACTCCTTTGAGGAGAGATGGCGATCGATCCAATCTGCGGAATGACGGTCGATCCGGCTACGGCAGCCGGAAGTCACGACCATCGAGGCCAGCGCTACTACTTTTGCGGCCTGTCTTGCTTGGAACGATTCAAGGCCGATCCGGAGCGGGCGTTGCAGCCACAGCCGGTCTGCTCCTGCTAAGCCGACCACAAGAAGACCCCTTCCGATGATGCAGCCTGCCCCAGCCGCGACGGAGGCCGCGGCGGCTATCGATCCCGTGTGCGGGATGACGGTGCAGCCGGCCACGGCAGCCGGTTCCTATGAGTATCAAGGGAAGACCTACTACTTCTGTGCGACGAGTTGCCTCACCAAGTTTCCGGACCGATCCGATCCACTATCTGACTCCTCCTGAGCAGCGCACTCCTCGCGTCATGCCGGTTCCATCCGGTGGAGTGGTCGAGTACATCTGTCCGATGGACCCGGAGGTGCTTGAGACCCAACCAGGGGCTTGCCGGATTTGCGGGATGGCGCTCGAACCCAAAGTCGTCTCGCTCGAAGATGAACGGAATCCCGAGCTCGAGGACATGACCAGGCGGTTTTGGATCTGTCTCGGGCCTTCCCTCTTGGTCATGCTCTTGGCCATGGCCGATATGGTTCCCGGCTTGTCACTTCCGCAGATCTTCACCGGCTCGACGAGGAACTGGGTGCAATGGCTGCTGGCGACGCCGGTGGTGCTCTGGGGCGGCTGGCCGTTTTTCCAGCGAGGGTGGACTTCGGTGGTGAACCGGGCTCCCAACATGTTCACGACTCATTCGCCATGGGAACGGGAGCGGCCTATGGCTACAGCACTGTTGCCACCGTCGCGCCGACGCTGCTTCCCAGTTCATTCCGACTGCATGATGGCTCGATCGCGGTCTATTTCGAGGCTGCGGCCGTAATCACGGTGCTCGTCCTGCTCGGCCAGGTCCTTGAGCTGAAGGCTCGAAGTCAGACGAGCTCCGCGATTCGTGCCTTGCTCCAGCTTGCGCCAAAGACAGCCAGGCTGATCAAGTCGGACGGACGGGAAGAAGATGTGCCGCTCGGAGCATATTCAGGTGGGCCATCGACTGCGCGTCAGGCCAGGAGAGCGAGTGCCGGTCGACGGGATGGTCCAAGAAGGTACGACCGCTGTGGATGAATCCATGATCACGGGGGAATCGATCCCGGTCGAAAAAACAGTTGGGGTACGGGTGACCGGGGGACCATCAACGGCACAGGCGGGATTGTGATGGTCGCTGAACGAGTCGGGCGAGACACGATGCTTGCTCGGATCGTGCAGATGGTCGGTGAGGCGCAACGGAGCCGGGCGCCGATCCAGCGTCTCGCCGATGTGACCGCGGCGTATTTTGTCCCGCTGGTTGTGGCTGCCGCGCTGATCACGGCAGTGGCCTGGGCGATCTGGGGCCCAGAGCCGAAGTTGGCCTATGCGCTGGTCAACGCCGTGGCGGTTCTGATTATTGCCTGTCCCTGCGCGTTGGGATTGGCGACGCCGATGTCGATCATGGTTGGGACTGGTCGTGGGGCGACGGTGGTGTCTTGGTGAAGAAGGCTGAAGCGTTGGAGGTATTCGGCAAGGTGAATACGCTCGTGGTTGATAAGACCGGGACCCTCACGGAGGGCAAACCGAAACTGCTGTCGGTGCTGGTTGCTAGCCGCCCTGGTCCGAGGTCGATCTGTTGCGCCTCGCCGCGAGTCTTGAACGGAGCAGCGAACATCCGCTGGCTGCAGCGGTGGTGGCGGGAGCGGAAGGTCGAGGGATCGCGTGCGCCCCAGTTGAGCAGTTTCGTTCAGTGACGGGGAAGGGTGTGACCGGGACGGTCACCGGTCGTCGCGTCGCCATCGGGACGGCTGCGTTCTTGCGAAACGATGTCGGGGTATCCGGCCAGAGCCTCACGCAGTTGGACGAAAAGCGGCCTCGCTTCGTCGTGAAGGGCAGACGATCCTGTTTGTCGCCATCGATGAGCAGACTGCCGGCGTACTTGGCGTGGCAGATCCGATCAAAGCCTCTACTCGTGACGCGGTGCAGGAGCTCAAGGCCGAAGGTATTCGCTTAGTCATGGTGACGGGAGATCATCGCGATACGGCCGAAGCAGTGGCCCGGCAACTCGGCATTGAGGAGGTCATGGCTGATGTTTGCCTGGACCAAAAGGGACAGATCATTGCCCGTCTCAAGTCGCAAGGCCGTGTGGTGGCGATGGCCGGCGACGGCGTGAATGATGCCCCGGCCCTTGCGTTGGCCGATGTCGGGATCGCCATGGGAACCGGGGCAGACACGGCCATTGAGAGCGCGGGGATTACGCTGGTGAAAGGGGGATCTACGCGGGCTGCTCCGTGCGCGGAGGTTGAGTCAAGCCACGATGCGGAATATTCGGCAAAATCTCTTGTTTGCCTTTCTCTATAACGTGATCGGGGTGCCGATCGCAGCCGGCGTGCTCTATCCGGTCTGGGGGATGCTGTTGAGCCCCATGATCGCCAGTGCCGCCATGACCTTCAGTTCTGTGTCCGTCATCTCCAATGCCCTTCGCCTGCGTCATGTGGAATTGTAGAGTGCGCCTCCGACGCACGCATGCTAGGCTACAATCGTTTGTCGTCCATCGAGTGGAGATATTTTCAGCAGGCTGAGGAAACCTGTTGTACGCTAGAACTTCGATGGTCCGCACGTTGGGACAAGCCCGGTCTGTCTGGCCATCTTGGTTACTCTCATGCAACCAAACAGACCAGACAAACCGAACAGACCAAATGAACAAGACAGTTTGGCGGATTTTTTCAGCAGCCTATTAGAAAGGACCGTGGCGTGTTTGCGACCCAATCTAACTATTGCGAATCGTGATCGGGTTCTGTGTGGGGGCTCGATTGTCGGCGGAACAGCTCTGGCCGGGAGTCGTGTGATTCCTGTGGCGGGCGGGGGTGAGCTTCAGGCGCAGGTCAAGGCGACCGCAACCAAAGTGATTCCCGCTGTCGTCAGCATCGCCTCCACGGTGATGGTCCGCGATCAAGCGTTCAGCGACGAAGCGCTGCCGTTCGGATTGTTCAAGGATGCTCCCTCGCGGCGGCAATATGGCCAGGGCTCCGGCGTCATTGTGTCGTCGGATGGCTACATTATGACGAACAACCATGTCATTGCCGATGCGGTCGATGTGGAAGTGATTCTCGCCGACCGGCGGCAATACAAAGGACGAGTAGTGGCCACCGATCCGAAGACCGACGTGGCCGTGGTGAAGATTCAAGCGACCAATCTGCCGACGGTGACGTGGGGGATTCGAGCACGCTTGCTGTCGGCGAATTTGTGCTCGCGATCGGGAACCCGCTTGGGTTGAGTCGCAGTGTGACGTTCGGCATTGTCAGTGCCGTCGGTCGTCGCCGATGTCGGTGTCGCCGACTTCGAAGATTTCATTCAAACCGATGCCCCCATCAATCCAGGCAACTCCGGCGGGGCCTTGGTGACCATCAATGGAGAATTGGTGGGGATCAATACCGCCATCGCCAGTCCCACGGGCGGGAGCGTCGGCGTGGGCTTCGCCATTCCGAGCAATATGGCCCGGACCGCCATGCAGAGCTTGCTCAAGACCGGTCATGTTGTCCGTGGGTTCCTCGGCGCCTCGACGCAAGATGTCACGCCCCTGTTAGGCAAGGTCTTTCATCTCCCCGATGTGAAAGGCGCGATCGTGACCGATGTGCAGGCGAAAGGGTCCGCCGAGAAAGCCGGACTCAAGCGCGGCGATGTGATCGTGCGATTCGACGGGCGCGACGTGATGGACAGCGGACATCTTCGGAACCTCGTGGCCGCGTCTACGATCGGGAGTAAGCACCGACTGGATCTCATGCGCGAGAGTAAGCCGTACCAGGCTGAACTGGTTGTGCAGGAGGCGCCGCGTGAACGGACCAAGAAGAATCAAGGCGGCATCGGCCTCAGCTGCCACGGCTCATCCCCTTGCCGGCGTCGTCTTCGACGATGTGACCGCGCCGTTGGCTCGGCAGATGGATCTGGCTGTCACCAGCGGGGTGGTGGTGACGGACATTGAAGAAGGCAGTCTGGCCGAATCCTCCGGTCTCCAGCCGGGTGACGTGGTGCTGGAACTCAATCGTCAGCCTATTCCCAACTTCGACGTGTTTCAGCGACTGGCCGATCCGATTAAGCCATCCGATCTAGCGCTCCTGCTGGTGAATCGGCAGGGGAACGTCATGTACATCCCCATTCAGGGCGAATAGGAAAGTGCGGGGCGGCCAGGGCCCGGCCTCGACGTGCTTCGCGCGCCGCGCACGCTCGGAAGGATGGGAAGGAGCCGCCAAACCATCCTTCTTGCTCGCAGAACGCGCACGATGAAACTGTGCTCGTCCGATGCGCGCAGTGAAGGACAGTCCGGCGACTCCTTAGGGAGACGTAACGCGATGTCGCAGAGAAGCAGCAAGAGGTCCTTAATTGTTGCCCGCCGTCCGAGTTAGCCCCTGCCCCAGCCTGTTGAAAGCATAGAAATTCCAGATCGAAGTGTGTTCCCTGTTTGATTGTGGCGACGATGCATTGATTTAGCGTCTCGCGTAGTGCTACGTTTTATACAAACGTGCCACTACGAGGCGGCAATGAAGAAGCTTATTCGATTCGGTGTGTCGTTGGACCATCATCTGCTCGATGCTTTCGATCTGCACATCAAGAAGCGCAAGTATACGAACCGCTCGGAGGCGTTGCGGGATCTAATCCGGGACAACCTGGTCGGGCAGGAGTGGGACGACAACAAAGAGACGGTTGGGACAATCACCTTTGTGTATGACCATCATGTGCGCGACCTAACCAGAAAAACTGACTCATATCCAGCACGACTTTCAAGGCCACATCATGGCCGGTATGCATATCCATCTTGACCATGACCATTGTCTTGAAGTCCTGGTGGTTAAGGGAAAGGGATCTGAAATCCGAAAAGTCGCAGATGCGCTCGTGAGCGTAAAGGGTGTGAAGCATGGCAAGTTGACGATGACGACGACGGGGAAGGGGTTGGGGTAGGTGATGCGTGTCTGTGTCATCGACGGGCGGGTGGTGGGCTTGGATCTCGACTGGTAGCAGGACTCCGCTCGGAACTCGGCCAGGCCCATCACATTGTGGCGTTGGGAACCAACCGCGTGGCGGCGGCGGCGATGAAACAGGCCGGCGCGACGCAGGTGGGTGTCGGGCCTCGCGCGATCGCCGGCACGCTGTCCTCGGTGGACGTGATTGTCTCCTCGTTGAATTTGGTATTGCCAGGCGCGATGCTCGGTGAGGTGACACCGGAGATACGTTCACGCCATCCTCGGCGCACGGGCCACGAAGGTCCTGCTGCCGCTCAATCGGGCTCGCGTGGAGATTGTGGGCGCGGGGCCTATACCCTCGAGGCGTTGATCACGCAGTCCCTCTCCCGAGTCCGTTTCTTGGTCAGCTCGGTCCGGCCTGCCTAGCCGGATTCTCCCAGGTCATAGTTGTCGCCAGGCCACGAGGGTCTGCGCCAGTCGATGAGTCGACTGTCGAAAGATCTTCGTGGGCGTCTCATCCGCCCATGCATCTGAATGTGAAGGGGTGTGACGATGCGACGCCTTGTGCTATTCTGGCCGCCGCGATCTGCGCCGTTGATGATCGTTGAGCCTGTACGGGCCCATGATCCAGATCAAGAGGCCGTCGAAGTTCCGGAAGTCACTGTCGTCGGCGAAAGGCCAGTCGCGGCCTCTTCACAGCAGTTCATCCCGGACAAGGAAATTCTTCTCCAGCCGCAGGGACGTCCGGCGCAGGTGCTGCGTCTGATTCCCGGTTTCCTTGCCGTCGAACATTCTGGCGGGGCAGGGAAAGCCGATCAATATTTTCTGCGCGGCTTCGATGCCGATCACGGCACCGATGTCGCGTTCTTGCCGACGGGATGCCGGTTAACTTGCGCACCCATGCGCATGGGCAAGGCTACAGCGACCTCAATTTTATTATTCCAGAAACCATCGAAGGACTGGATGTCTACAAAGGGGCTTATCTTCCTGAGTATGGCGACTTTGCCACGGCAGGGGCGGTCAATTTCAGGACGCGGCAGGTGGTTCAAGGAAGGGTCGTCCAGGCGACCGGAGGGCAGTTCGATACTCAGCGGTATATGCTCATGTTCTCTCCAACTAAGGACAAGGTGCGTACGTTGTTTGCCGCGGAAGGCTATTACACAAACGGCCCGTTTCAGAATGACAACCGCTACTTTCTGGAGCAACTTGTTGGGAAAATGACGACGAATCTGACCGGACGGGACGAACTGAGCCTGACCGGTACGTTTCAGAAGTCTCAGTGGAATGCCTCCGGAGAGATTCCATTGCGCGCCGTCAATGATGGCACGCTCGATCGGTTCGGCGCGATCGATCCTTCAGAAGGCGGCAAGACGCTCCGCAGCACTGCCCGGTTGAATTACCACTACGACACGATATCGGGCGGACAGTTTTTTCCAATGCGTATGGGCAGTATTACCGGCTTGACCTGTTCACGAATTTTACGTTCTTTCTCAACGATCCTGTCGATGGCGACGGCATCCAGCAATCCGATCGGCGGGTGATGTATGGAGGTGACATCGGATACAAGCAGCGTGGAGAGGTGCTGGGTTTGCCGAGCATTGGGACGATCGGGTTTCAAACCAGAGTGGACAATATCCACGCGCGACTGGGAACACAGACAAAGCGGACACCCACCGGAACGACGACGGACAGCGATGTGCTTGAAGCGTCCTATGCACCGTTCGTCAAAGCGGAGGTGCAGCCGACGTCGTGGATGAGGCTCGTGGGCGGACTGCGCGCTGAGACGTTCACCTTCGATGTCCGCAATCGCTGCGCGACCTGTGCGGAACCATCTGCTGGACGGACGAGCTCCGGCATCGTCCTCCCGAAAATGAATCTCATCCTGGGTCCCTGGGCCAGCACTGAATTCTTTGCGAACTACGGCGAGGGCTATCATAGCAACGACGCACGATCGGCAGTCGTACCGGGGTCCTCACCGCTTGCGCGAGCCAAGAGCTATGAGGTCGGTGTGCGGTCGAAGCCCTGGGGGCCAGAGGGCGTGGAGTTGCTTGCCACGCTTTGGCGATTGGATCTCAAGTCTGAACTTGTATTCGTGGGAGACGAAGGGACGACAGAAATTCGTGGCGCAAGCGAGACGAATGGGCGTGGAGGTGGCCGCGCGCGGACAAGTCTGGGGGCCACTGTATTTCAACGGCAGCGTGACGTATACCAAGGCGGAGTTTCGTAATGGAGACGCGATTCCTCTCGCCCCTGAAGTAACGGCCTATGGGGCATTACTCTTACGATGGCCGGAAGGACTCACGTCGCAACTGCAAGCGACGTATCTCGGTGCACGGCCTCTCGTAGAGGACCGGAGCGTCAAATCTTCCTCCTGGATTGACTTCGATCTTTCGGAGCGCTATCAACTGCCGATCAAGCTGTCCCATGGACGTCTGGAAGCGTTCTTGTTCGTTCAGAATCTGTTCAACACGAAGTGGGAACAGGCCATATTTGCATTCGAATCGCAACTGAGAAACGAAGCGGCACCGGTCAACGGTATTCACTTCGTGCCGGGAAACCCGCGCTACGTTCCAGGGCGGCGTGGCCTGGTACTTCTAACGGCTGCCGAAAATGGTCGCCAGCTTCGTTCTCGGCTCGCCAACATCCTCAATGTACCCCAGAGGGTACACCTGCGGTGTTGGCGTCGCCTGCGGCCTCGCTGGATGACCATTTTGAGCAGCCTATAGTTAGCCCATATGAAGACTAAATGCAGAATTCTTCCACGTGTCTATTTCAATCGCCCAACGGTCACGGTTGCGAGATCGCTCATCGGCAAGTATCTCGTACGTTCGATCGATGGGCGCATGCTGGCGGGGAAGATCGTCGAAGTGGAGGCCTATGTGGGGCCACAGGATAAGGCTTGCCATGCGTCGAAAGGGAGAACGCCGCGGACCGAGGTGCTTTTGGTCCGCCAGGGGTCGCCTACGTCTACCTCATCTACGGGATGTACCATTGTCTGAACGTCGTGACGGAGCGGGAGGAATTTCCCTCAGCCATATTGATCCGGGCGATCGAAATCGATGGGGAGTTAATCGATGGACCAGGGCGGCTCTGTCGCGCGCTGCAGATTGATCGCCGTCTCAACCGTGTGGATCTCACGACCGGCGAGTCCCTCTGGTTCGAGGATCGAGGGGATATTGGTGGAGAGAGGAGATGTAGGGGCTTACCCCAGAGTCGGTGTCGACTATGCGGGCGAGTGGGCCAAGAAACCCTGGCGATTCCGGCTGCGTACGGTCACAGCCCCCACTAGGACACGGCTCACAAAGAAACAGGGGGCACCGGATAGGTCCGGCCCCCCTGTTATATCCCGCTGAACAGCTCGACTACTCGATCTTCCGATCGTCGGCGATCTTCGTCGCGGAGGTCACCGGCAGGGCAATCGTGATCTGCGGCCCCTGTACGGTCGGGAGCTGATTCGCTCCTTGGCCTGTGGTAATTCGCGCATTGTCCTTCTTCGTCAGGTTCTGCTGGGCGCTCTTAATGGAGTCGGCTGACTTCATCAGCGTGCTCTCCCACGCGCATCCGGCTGGCCAGGATCGTTGGCGGTTGACTGACCCGTCACAGGGCTTCCGCTGTTCTTCATCGGGTAGCCTTCATGCTTAGGGAGCAGCGCTGGATTCGCCGAGGCCATCGACAGCGCAAAAAATAGGACACCGGAGACAGTCGCAACAGCGCCAATTACGAGCTTCATACGCCTACTCCTTTGAATATTGGTGACCGGAGACAATATGTTCTCAACTTCAAGGTCGAATCAGGTGGCTGGAATCATAGCCAGGGGAGGGGTACATCTGTCAAGGGGGCAGGGGAGCCGCCAGACCATCCTTCTTGCTCGCAGAACAGAGTAGGGGATGGAGTCTGATGATCTTCTGTGCTCGCGCAACGCGCGCGGTCGCCGGGCTCCCCTCGTTGGACGCGCGCAGTGGAAGATCAGTCAGCCCCCCATCCCTTGAGAGAGAACAAAGCAAGCTTGGAGGGAGCATACATATCGTCCGATGCGCGCAATAAAGGGTAGCCTTGGCCGTTCCCCTAAAGAGAGACATTAGGGGAGGATCTCCCTGGCTTCACGGTGACGTCAAGACAACGATGATGTATATTCATGTCCTCAACCGCGGCCCGGCGGGGCGTTCGCAGTCCGCTGGATGGACTTTGAACCCCCTTACGGAGGTGTTGTTATGCGGATCCGCACGAAGATATCGGGACTAACTACCAGAAGAACTGCAACTGACTGAAACGGTAGAGTTTGTCGCGTATGTTTTCGGGAAAACCGATGGCGTGTTATGCGTATAGAAATTGGCAGATCCAGCTGTTATACGCGATCCGCCTAAACATATTGCTAGCCGGACTGGATTTTGTGGTGATGCCTGGATGCGTTTTACGGGTGGGATCACACAGACGGTACAGATGTGGGAGCTTCTGATCAGGGCGTCGAGGTTGAAGCCTGGTTGCCGTGTTTCGGAGGGGCCAACCGTGGGCTCCAGCAAGCAGTCGATATCTGAGCTCGACAATCTGGATTCAACGTTGACGTCAGCAGAGCCGATGGAACCATTTCGAGGAAGCAGGCTCAAGACGCCGATGCGGTTTCTCAGGCGTACATGCGATGCTGGGCTCTCACGCACTACGACGCCATGAGAAGTGCGGTCCGATGACGACTGTCGAGTTTCGGTGTTTACTACCGAGCTACGAACGGAGAGACCGTGGCCGTACGGTCTATTGCTGCTTCACCGCTTCTTTGACATTGAATTGGCCGGCGAAACGGCATCGAAATCGAGTTGTCGTTCTATGGTCGGGATAAACAACTGAGGCATGGATCTAACAGCGCCGCTTGAGCGGACGGGCAGAGGCCCGCCGCTCAGCGCCAGGTCGTTAATTGTCCTGAGCCATCTTGTCGGCAAGCTATAACAATGCTTGCACGCCCATCCTGTCGGGAAAGGGCCGACCTGGTTCACGTGTCACATGTCTACGCTTTTGCAGTCCGTAAGCGATCGTTCATGCCGAATCCGAGTTAGGTTTTCGCCTTCCGGAGCTACTCAAAGAAACATACACAACCATCGGAACTGTCGGCTTTGGCCCTGGATACGGAGCAATGCGGGCTAGGACTTCGATGGCTCACACGAGTGGCACAAGTCCGGCCTGTCTGGTTCAACCAAATAAACAAGACAAACCAAACAAACCAATTAGACGGGATATTAGGCCTGGCGGCGTGCGGGTGGACGGCGCCGCCCGCGTCCGCGATAGGACGGACCAGGGCTGAGACCGGGGAGGCGGATGGTGACGGTGGTCCCTTCGCCAGGCGCGCTGCCGATGGCAATCGAGCCGCCATGTTCTTCGACGATCTTCTTGACCGTGGCGAGACCCAGACCGGTGCCGGCCCGCTTCGTGGTGAAAAACGGCTCAAAGACCTTATCGACGATTTCTGCCGGAATAGGAGCCCCGTCGTTCTTGATGAGAATCTGATCTTCCACGCCGCGTCCCGCACGATGCTGGGTGACCTGAATATGGAGATGCCCACCGGGGTTCATCGCTTCACCCGCGTTCTTGAAAATACTGAGAAAACTTGCTGAAGCTTGGCTTCGTCGCCGCGAACCGGTGCGATCATCGTCGCATAGTCCTTAGTCACTTGTATCCGCGTGACTTCGAGGTCGGTCGCGACAACCGTGAGCGCGCTCTCGATCACTTCGGGGATGCGGAGGAGCCGTCGAGTCAGCTCGAGTGGTTTCGCAAAGTCCAAAATCTCGTTCAGGATGGCTTCGATACGGATCAAATCGCGCATCGCGTTCTCGACGCGCGTCTGCGGGTCGAAGTCGAGGATGCCTTCACCCGTGACTTCCTCCAATTGGGCGCGGATCGAGGCGAGCGGCTCACGCACTTCTGTTGCCAGGAACATGCTGAACTCGCCGATCGCGGCCTGCCGCTCTTGTTTTCTGATGATGGGTTCCGAGGGACCTGGGGCTAATGCTGCCCCGGGAGCGCCAGCTGGTCCAGTGGCGGGGGCCTGGCTGGTTGGCGCCGGTGCCGGAGCCTGGAGAATATCCGCGATCTTTACAATTGTCGGCTCAAGCGTGCGGGCATCCGTCTGTTGGTAGCGTCCGGCTTCTTTCGAGGCCAGGGTGATGGTCCCGCCTACTTGTCCCCGGACGAAGAACGGCACGACGAGCGAGGAGAGAAGCCGGTCTTTGAACAAATATTTGTGATCGAGGAAGCGCCCTTGTGTGGAGGCGAGATCATGATCCACGCGGGGCTTACGATGGCGGACCGCCCATCCGGAGGCTGAGCTGTCGAGCGTGAGGCGATGACCCGGCTTCAGATCTTTCTTCCCGTCCTTCTGTTCGCTCTTCAGATCACCGGCCAGTCCCAGGACTTCGACATTGCCTGCGAGGGGATCGTAGCGGCAGGCCCAAATACGATCGTAGGCGACGTATTGGTTGGCATCCGTCAGGATGGCAATAATCTTGTCTTGAAGTTCCGGTGTGAGCTGCGACACCGGAGCTGTGAACATCTCCGCCGGAGAGGGGGTGGGGGACCGGCTCGTGCGCGACAAACGGCCGGCTGAGCACGACATTCATATCGAACAGGCCTTCGCGATCCAGCGCCTTCGTGACCTCGTCGCTGGCCTGTTCCATCAAGCTCTTCTCTTTTTCGCGAACGTGACGCTCTCTTTTCGCCCGATGACGAGGAAGCCGTATGTCCGGTTCCGATGCAGGAGTGAAACTCCGAGCAACGACTTCGTGCCCGGCGTAATCAAGCGGAGGCGAATGGTGCGCCCGCCCTCCTGATCATTCGCGGGGGATGATGCAGCGATGGCGGGGGCCGAAAGTGTCCTGAGGATGGCTTGAATATCACGAGGAGTGAAGCCTCGGGCGGCATGGCTGACCAGCGGGCCTTGGTCACGGTGGAACACGGCGGCAAGCGCCGCGTCGACCGGCAGCTCGTTGATCACGGACGTCAAGGTCCGCTGGAGGTGCGTCTCGGGAATTGGTTTGTTGTGTGGAGCTGTGGGTGCCATTCGTGAGTTAACCCGGATTATTCATGAATGCCGTCGCGAGGCATCCGAGACCGAAGCCCGCCGGAGCTTCTCGCACGTAAGGCCGACGCAGGCGTACGTTGCAGTCCGTCGAGGAGGCCGAACGAGAACAGCCCCGCTGGGCAGGATGATCGGACGACGTAGCAGGTATTCATGAATAGTCCGGGTCAAGGTAGCCAGGCGCGCGGCATTGTAACAACGCACGACGAGCAATTCAATGAAAAGGAATAGGTCCCGTTATTCGTCGGGATTGATAATCTTGGGAGGGCGTTGGGGGAACGCGCGACGTTCCGTTGGGCGGTGGTCGGCGGTCCATGCGTTGAGGATCATGGTGACCAGACTGATGACGACCGCGCCGCCGACTGCCGGCCAGAACCCCGTTACCGAGAATCCTCTGACCAGGTATGCGGTGAGTTCCAGAAGGAGCGCGTTGACCACAATGAGAAAGAGCCCCAACGAGAGGACGATCAAGGGAAGGGTCAGCACAAGGAGAATGGGTCGAACCAAGAGGTTCAGAAATGTGAGTACCAAGACGGCGGCGAGTCCGGCGCCGAACGAGCCGACTTCAAGGCCTGGCACGATCATGACCGCCAGAAATACCGCAATGCCCGTGATCAGGACTCGAATGACTGCCGCACGAAATCCGCCGCTAAAAAGGTGGTTGTTGAGTTCACGTCTGACGTGAAGCATTGGTATCAATCACGCTCTTGAGCCGGAACCGGCTGCGGGAGGATCGGTACGCGCTTGGTTGAAGAAAAATGGACTTCGATGGCGACCATCGTATTGTCGCCTTTTTTCGCTCTTCGTGGCCTTGACGACGACACGATCGCCTACCGCGGGCATGTTGGCGCCTTTCGGATTGCTCTCGTCCTTGTGCCGGGTTTGTTTATTAAGCCGTACCGTCACCAACTGGCCCTTGGTCGTTTTGATTTCGAGATGGGTCGCGTCGATGGCCATAATCGTACCAAGTACATGTTGATCTGTCCCTTGGGCGAAGCTTGCCGTCGAAATGAAGAGATACGTGAGAATCATAATCAAGCGTAACCACATGGGGATCCTCTTTCCTGTGCCGCCGTTGGTGCATTAGTGATGATGGCCGCGATCGGTTCGGGCTGCCGCGGCATCGTTTCCCCAAGGAGGCTTCTCTCTTCCCAGATCTTTCTCGTTTTAGGATTGAGTCCCTTCATCCGGTCGAGTTCTTCCGGCGTCAGTTGTGGGAGATGGCGAATGAAGTGGACCAGCTTCCAGCTGCCCCTTGTCCTGCGCCGGGTCACCCTCTCCCCAGGCCGGCATCGCGGTGAAGCGAATGCCGTGGTGAATGGTCCAGAAAATTTCACCGTCCGACATCGACTGGGTGTCGGTCAATCGTAAGTCGGGCGCCTTCGGGTACACGTTCTTGCCTATAGGTGTCTGGCCGCTGCCATCGTTGGCATGACAGGTGGCGCAGTGATCGGCAAAATGCGCCAGCGACTCTTTCATCACGTCGGCGCTCAGCGGGATGGGATTCTGCGCATTTCGCTTCTCGATCGGGATGGCCAGATGACGGATTTGCCGCGCCATCCAGACCTCCAGGGCATGCGGCTCGGTTTTGGCGCTAAAGCCGGTCGTGAATAATTGATACCCCAACCACCCGAATGCACCGACAATCCCGAGGCACACCACGGTGATGAAGACGATCAGTTTCGTTCGCATGGCGACTGCCGCTCACTATACAAAGTCTTCGGTCTGATTGCCACCGGGTTATCTAGCCCGCATTACTCATGAGCGCTTCTGCTTCAATCGCGGAGGCGGAAGTCAGAATCTCATGCGGTATTCTCTCTTCGCCCCACGATCATGCAAAGGGCGCTCGACCTCGCAAGCGCGGTGGCGACGCACCTGGATGCGGTCGGCACGGCGTCCAGGCGAGGCGGGCTCGCCGTTCAGTCTGTCAACATATTGTTGGGGACTGGCGCCCTTCTTCCTGGCGCCTGTCCCCGTTCTGAGGGCGGGACAGGCACCGCCGCAGATGGCGGAGCCAGTCCCCTGGCCTCCGCGTGCCTGTCTCGCTTGGCGACTGCGCGATTTCGCGACGAACCGTCATGAATAATGCGGGCTAGACGGAGAGACGCCACGCGGTCCTGCAAGGCGAAGCATCAGCAGCGCGATGACGGGGATATGCATCAGCAGCCCGCTCATCCCCATGAATGATTCGCCGATCCAAAACGTCACGCTGAGATTAAAGACCAAGACGCCATAGTAGAGGCCGACGCCCAGCAGGAGGCGAGGCGTGACCGACGGAGGTGGCGAGAGCGCGGGGAGTCGTCGCTCGAGTCGGAAAAATAGATGGCGAGGAGATGAGCCCGACGATGGCCCAACCGACATAATTCGCGAGGGGCACGCCGAAGTGAAGGCCTGGATCGGGGTAGTAATAAATCTTCCCCAAGAACCAGCGGTCGCCGCGGAGAGCCACGGGATCGATCACCATGTCGATGAAGGCAAACAAGAAGGCGGTCAGTAAGAACACGGACCAACTCGTTCGTGCGTCCACATCAAGATGTAGCGGTTTGAGCATTGGGTGAGTGGAAGCAGGGGACGGCCTGATTGGAAGAACGAGACAGAGAGCGACGCAGTAGGCGGCGTAGAGCAGAAAACTGAACGAGATCGAGTCCATGAACGGGACGTTGGAGAAGTATAACTCCTGGCCCAAGGTCGAGCCGTTATAGTGGTACCACCCGAAGGGGATGCCGTTTCGGGTAGAGGAAAATTCACAGACGAAGGCCGTGGCCCAGCTAATCAGCCAGAACCGCCAGGTCCTGGGCCAGCCGATCAGCTTGATCGCGGCGAACAAGAACGCGGCCAGAAAGACGAAGACGTAGGGGCGAAAGAGGATTGTCTTGATGAAGAGAACCAGAATATCCACGAAAGAATCGTGAAACGTAAGGTGTGAGGCGTCAGGCGTAAAAACTAGATCGACATTGAGCCCGGCTTTTCCTCACCCCTTACCCCTCACGCCTCACGGCGTTTAAGCATACTTATGATCCCGGAACCACCTCACGGCTTTCTCCAACGCAACCTCTGGCGGTGTTTGCGGGATGCCGAGTTCGCTGATCGCTTTACGGCAGTCGTAGTGCATCTTGTATTTGGCCATCTTGACGCCTTCAAGTGGGATGCGTGGCGGATGGCCCGTGAGATTCGCGATCCATTGATTGGCATAGGCTAACGGGAGGATGGCCAATCTGGGCAGCTTGATCGAGGGAGCCTTCACGCCGGTCAGGCGGCTCAAGATCTCAAACACCTCACGCAGCATCAAGTTCTTGTTGCCCAGAATGTATCGCTCGCCGATCCGACCCTTCTGCATCGCGAGCAGATGGCCGGCGGCCACGTCATCAACGTCCACGATATTCATCCCGGTTTCGATATAGGCCGGCATGCGGCCTTTCATGTAGTCCACGATGACCTGCCCCGTTGGGGTCGGTTTCACGTCGCCTGCGCCGACCGGGGCACTCGGATTCACGATGACGACCGGCAGCCCTGCCTTCGCGGAGTTTTAAGACCTCTTGCTCGGCCAGGTACTTTGACCGTTTGTAGTGGCCGGCCATCTGTTCGAGCGAGACGGGCGTCTCTTCTGTGCCGAGTCCTCCGCCGGGCGGAAGGCCGATCGCGCCGATGGTGCTGCAGTAGACGATCCGTTCGGTGTCGACCTCGCGGGCCGCTTCCAGCAGATTCTTCGTGCCGGTGACGTTGACGTCGTAAAAGATCGCCGGATCTTTGGCCCAGAGCGCATAGTGCGCCGCCACATGGTAGAGCTGTCGGCAGCCGTGGAGCGCGTTGCGCAACGAGGCCTGATCGCGCAGATCGCCTTCGATCCGCTCGACGGTCAGACTCTGAATATTTTGGAGGTCGGCTCCAGCGCGAGCCAGGACGCGGACGTCGATGCCGCGGTTGACCAGCGCGCGTACCACTGCGCCGCCGACGAATCCGGTTGCACCAGTGACGAGAGCCTTCATGGGCGAGTAAGGCGTGAGGGTAAGGGTAAGGGGTTGAGGTGAAGCTCACGTCGAATAGTGCTTTCATCAGGGTGTCGCTTCTCACCCCTTACGCCTCACCCTCACCTGTTAGTTCTTCCGCGACGTGATGTAGCGGGCCAGTTCGCGGAGCGGGTCGGCGGCCGGACCGAACGAGGAGAGGCGCGCGATCGCGTGGGCCACGCAGTCGTCCGCCAGTTTTCTGGCTCCCTCGGCCCCGTAGAACGTCGGGTAGGTTTTCTTTCCGCGTTCCGCGTCGGTGTTGGGATTCTTGCCCAGTTCCTCGCGCGTTCCCGTCACATTGAGCACATCGTCCGCGATCTGAAAGGCCAGTCCGACATCCTCGGCATAACTTGTGAGGTCGTCCAGTTCGCGATCCTCTGCGTCGGCGGCAATGGCGCCCATCCGCACCGCTGCGCGAATCAACATGCCGGTCTTATGCTTGTGGATGCTCTGGAGCGTCGGGAGATCGATGTCTTTATTTTCAGCCTGGATATCGAACACCTGACCGCCCACCATTCCCATGTTCCCTGAGCCGTAGGCCAGTTCTTGAATCAGCCGCACTTGGCGAGCCGGGTCGCAGCCCTTCATCAGATCCGGACGGCTGCAGAGATCGAACGCCATCGTCAGCAACGCGTCGCCGGCCAGGATCGCCATCGCGTCGCCGTAGACCTTGTGATTCGTCGGCTTTCCGCGCCGGAAGTCGTCGTTGTCCATCGCGGGCAGGTCGTCGTGAATCAATGAGTAGGTGTGGATCAGTTCCAGCGAACAGGCGATCGGCATCAATCCTGGCGCGGGCTGCCCCACCGCTTCTGCCGCGGCAATGGCCAGGATCGGGCGGACTCGTTTCCCGCCCGCCATGAGACTGTACCGCATGCTTTCGTGGAGCGTGGCGGGCGCCGTTGTGGCGCTGGGCATGACGAAATCGAGAAACCGATCCACGTCGTCCCGCTTCTGTTCGAGGTAGTCCTTGATGTTCATGGGGGCTCGGCTTGTTGGGGATAGGCGCCAATCCGCGCCGAGAGTAGCAAACGACCTTAGGGGTGTCAAACAGAGGAAGGAGTTTGGTCCATTTGAAGATTGAAGTTGCGTTTGCCGGTGCGGTGCATGCAATTTATCTCATAGGTCCTTGGTCAATCATGGTAGGTTCCGATGTCCCGACTCAAGCGAGAATAGCCATGACGAGAATTTGTAGCAGTCTGCTTGTGGTACTTAGTCTGGTTGTCATAGATGACAACTAGACTGTCCTTGGCCACATCACCTCGAAGTTGGGGCAGACTTTCCAATCATCAGAACACAAGTGCCCTACCACAAATTCTGATTTCCCAAAAGTGCCAAACGAAATCCCGACTCAATCGGAGCAGTTCTCGGATAAAGTTTCTACAGCCAAAATAAAGTTTGATAACACTGAACCGTTGCAGCGTGTCTTTCGTAGAACATACAGTTTGGCACGTTCTCAAAGTGAGTCTCTATTCCGAGGATCTGGAGGGAAAGATGTAATTGAAGAGGTTACGTCCAATCTCGATGCTGGGCTAGACCAAATTTTTGCGATGGAGTACGAGCATCTCTTTGACTTGAAGTGGCATGACTCTGTTTGGATCACACAAACGGTTTCACATACTCTACATCGTCACAGGATTACGTTGAAGAAAGAGCTGAAGATTCACCCCCTATCGGCACAACCTTCTATATTGTCTGACGCTCGGCCACCTAGTTCCTGTGTGTACGTTCCAGCCTCACAACAAGGAATAGCGCAGGAAAAAATCAGGTCATTAGAGGTAGTTTTTGAAAGGCAGAGGGGCGGGTATGCAGTCGCACCAAGGGCAGCTCCTTTCTGCCCTATTGGTCACTGGCGTCGTGCCGTGAAGAACGGGAACCCATTGCGCCCGCGCCAATCGGTAGCAGCTGACCAACTGCCCCCATAGCTTTCGCCCTTGCCTCTCGCCTCGCGCCTTCGCTATACTCCGCGGCATGAGCAGTTAGAAGAGAGGCGTGGCAGTGGTGAGCTGATGCTGTTGGGGGATTGAGCCCTCGAAACTGCAAGGCTCTGCGTAAGGAAGGGCTCTACCGCAACAAGACGCGTTTTTCAGCGGCGGCTGGTCTCGCTGCGCCTTGTGCGACGAGTTTGTCCATTACAGCTGCCTGGCCAGCGGCAAAGTCTCGTTCTTGAAAGTCCGCCCCGGCGTGTGCAAGACCTGTCGTGCGGCCCAAGAGGGCGCCCCTTCACCTTCGCCGAAGGCAGCGACTCCAGTGGCTGTCGGGTCGTGACTCCCAACTCACAATCAAGCCCAGTGGAAGCCCGTCCAGGCTGGCATACCTTTTTTCCGACACAGTCCGGTTCATGTCCTGGCGCCGCTGATTCTCCTCTTCAGTGGATTTTTCACGGCGAACTTCATCATCAGCGGCGCCGTACACCTGGCCGCGGACAAGTCGGACGTTGGCGCTGACGGTCACGGTGCTGATTCTCGCCCGTGAATTCGTCTTCAGCGAGCAACTGTCGCGCAACGCGGCGCCGGACCGCGCGTGGTCGGCAGTGCTCTATTCTTGTGTGCTCCCCTATGTGATCGGCGGTGTTGGTGATGCTGGCTCTTTGGGCGCTCTAGCAGGATGCTGAACAGTCCGCAGCCTGTCTTGTTCATTTGGTCTATCTGGTCTGTCTGGTTCTGTGGTTGAAGGAAACTAACCAGACGAACCAGATCAACCAGATGGACCAGACAAACCAGGCTAACAGGCTGCTTCGGTGTGAGGACGGTCGATGGCAGAGATTATCCGTAGCGGAGCATTTCTCCAACAATGTTGGTCGGTGCATCCGCTCTGTCTGACGGTCAAGCGCGTCGAGCCGGAGCGCATTGTGGTACTTACTTGCAGTTCCTGCCGCATGGTGCATCGGGTGACCACCGACGCGATTACCAGGCAGGCATCGACAGTGGCTTCCTCCGTCGCCTGAATCGGGACCTGCGCAGCCGGATGGGCTCGTGGCGCTTAAGACCTGTTTGGGCACCCATGCTCCCGCCCTGTCGGTTCGAGAGATGGATGTGTTTCAAGATGCGGTGTGGGTCCGCTGTGCGGAATGTCGGGCGCAGTACGACCTGACGGTCTCCCAGTTCGAAACACATCAGAAATAGCCGGCGCTCTTCGCGCCGGTCGTCCAGCCGATTGATGACCATGTCATCACAGTTTACAGACGAAGAAGCGGCCTTGATGGCCGATCAGCACTTCTTTCGCCTAAGGCGCAGATCATGGCCAAGGTGCGCCACTTGCTCCGCGGCCACACATGCGGCGTTGAAAGAGGAGGTTGGGCCGGCTTCACTTGCGACCCCGTCTGATTTCGATCCCACCAACTATCACTTTGTGAAGGGAGAGAATCTCGAATTCTTTCCCTACCAATATCTGGACTTTCCGAAACACTTTCACGACTCGAACACTTTTGCCTTTCGGACGCTCTTTTGGTGGGGGCACCACCTCGTGTGCGCCTTGATGTTGGAGGGGAGGGGATCAAGCAGCACAAGGCACGGATCGTGGACCGGTTTCATCAGCTCGCCGGGCAGGGGCTGGAACTTTCGTTGGCGCCGACGTTGTGGGAATGGAAACGCGGCGAGGGGTATACGTTGCCGATCACCCACGATCGCAAGGCGCAGATTGCCGCCGTGGTGGCCGAACGGTCCTTTTGAAGATCGTCCGTTTCCTGCCGTTCACCGATCCGCGGATTCAGTCGGGTCAGATGCCGGAATTCAGCCGCGAGACCTTTCGGGCCATCCTACCGATCGTCACCCGATAGCAGCCTGCGGGTAAAAACTGTGTTGGTACGCCTGAAAGTCAATCGGTCGGCACGACTGGCACAAGCCCGGTCTGTCTGGTTATCTGGTCTGTCTGGTCCATCTGGTTAGTCTGCATGCAGCCAAACAAACCAGACAGACCGAATAGACCAAATGAACAAGACAGGCTGGCGGACTTTTTCAGCATCCTGCCAGCCTCGGTATTTGTCTCTGATCGCCAACTTGGGTAAACTGGGCCCGCTTCAACGGTGGAGCGGTCAATCGCAAGGAGGATGATATTGTGAAACAGACAAGGGGACGACTGGGTGTCGGTATCGTGCTCACGGCAAGTCTGTTGATGGGAGCGGGCTGCGGGGGTACCGGGAAAACGTTCTATCTGGATCTTCAGCAGAAACAAGCGGCGGCGCAATACATGGAGCCGGAACCAGTCAGGATCGTCATCGAAACCTTCGAGGATCGGCGACTGGAGAAGAATCGGCTCGGTCTGCGGACCCATTTGTGGGGCGGGGTGACCTACTTCAATGTGGCCGGGGAGCGAGCCAGGCGACGTGATTGCCCAGGCCTTCGCAGATCGTCTGAAAACGCGCGGATGGAAGCGATCGGGCCTGGACGGTGCGAGTGGCTTCCAGCGGGGCCGTGACGAATCTGAACGATGCCGACATCGTCATCAGCGGGCAGCTGCTCGATTTTTCAGCCAACGCCAAGAGCCGACTCTTCTTCGACAGTGGTGACCACGAGCAGCAAGATGGTGATCACCGCGAGGAACATTGGCGACCAGAGCTCGACGATCAGAGGTGTCGAGGAGCAGCAACGTGATACCGTGGTCTGGTTTAGCGAAGACGATGTGCAACAGTTACTGGCGGCGACCCTGAAGGACGGTATCGATCGGTACCTCGCCGATACGACGATCGAGCAGAAGTCGTTGCGACCGGCACGTTGATGGGTCGGGGAAGAGATGACCCACCGTGCGTGAACGTCGTTGGGAAACGACGACCCCGCTGACCTTCGGTCAGGTGCTCGTTGTGGGCGAACGGCTGGCTGCGTTAGGGTTGAAGCCGGCGGTGCCTGCGAAGGATCGTCATCTGTTATGTCGAAGAATGGACGGTCGAGTCTCCTGAGGATTTCGACCAGCTCGGACGCGTGGTCCACGGAAGATGTGACCCTGATCCACGTCCGAGAGGGGTGGCAGGGCGATTTTCTCCTGGCCGGGGCCTACCACACCGTGTTACCAGCGCTATCAGGATGTGGGCACCTACTGCTCGATCAGCCATCCCTGGCGCATTCGCGATCCGTTACGGCTGCACGACCCCCGCAGCATGCTCTGGCTGGATTTCGCCACGCCCATTCGTTTATCCGTATCCGGCTCCAAACGAAAGAGGTCATCACCCCGGCGAGACGCGCGGCGATGCCGAGCGGGCGCAGTGGCTGAGGAACGGCGCACGGCGTTTCTCGAAGCGATCACGCTGTTGGAGCTTCCCATCGAAACATTGGTTGGAGAAGCAGCAGCTGGTGTTGCGTCCGGTCGATCCCTCCGTGCCCTTCTTCTGCTCCTGGCCCGATGCCTTCGGGCCCCGTCAGTTTGAATACAACACGGCAGACGCCTACGAGTTCCTGGTGCCGGCCAGTAAATTGGCCGCGACCTCTCGCACCGGAACCAACCGGCGTCCGGGCCTACCTGACGGGCTTCTCAGAGGACGCGCTCGGTGACTTTCAAGCGATTGAACCCACCGCCCGCTCCGTCTATCGCTGTTCGGTGCATTGTCCGCTCTGACGACTTCAGCCGGAGATTCGATCTGCAGATCGATCCCGATGGCCGCCTCTACAGCACCCTCTGTGAGTTTCAAACACAGGAACTACCTTTCCAGATGGAGAGGATGCGCTCCGCCATCATCGGGATCGTCGGCAACGAGACGGGATTTCACATTGAGGCCCGTCTGAATCGAGCCCGCTGAACGAAGATCTGATGGCCCCCTGGTTGGAACGGGTGATTGGACATGCGGTGGTTTACGCGCCGCTCCCTCCTTTCGTCTAGGGGATGACTGAAAACGATCCCCAACTTCGTTCTCGCGCCTCTGAAAGAATCCTCAACGTACCCGAGAGTTACGCCTCCGGTCCATTGTCTCCTGCGGCCTTGGGTTGGATGATCAGTTGTTGACACCGTCCGCGGAGTTCATCCGCTTCGTTTTGACAGTCGTCAATGCAATAATCCTGAATGCGATTTAGGCACATGTTTCTCTCCACACTCAGGACCGTTCTGGCAAAGCCTTCATGTCTCCGGTGTTCTTCTTCTTTCCGGGTGGGTTATGATCACCCTCACGCTGACTGCGCATCGATCGGCTGCAAGACAACCTCTTGCTGCTGATCTATCTGCTCCTCTTGGGCGTGCTCATCGTGCTGACTGGGCGATTGGGGATCGAGACCGGCACCGGATAGAAACAGTTAGCCACGCTCTCACCGCTTCACGCGCGGGTGCTGCGCGGGAGGCCCTTCTATCCGATGGCCGTGCAGTTTCTCTGGGCGGGCTGTTCAGCGCCTATGCGATTTTCTATTCCCGTAGCGTCACACTCACCAGCACGGCGATCTTTTTCGCCCTATTGGTCTTGCTGCTGGTCGGCAACGAATTTCTACGCGATCGGCTCTCCAGCCTGCGTCTCCTTGTGAGCCTGTACGCACTGGTGTGCTTCGCCTTTTCACGTTCTTTCTCCCGGTCATGACCGGACTCATGAATGCGGCAATTTTCCTGGTTGGAGCCGGTCTCAGCGCGGCCGTGACCTTTCGTGTGGTTCATCTGATCTATCGCAACAATCCGGATCGCTCGAAGCGCGAGGCAGTCGGAGCTACGGTGCCCGCCTTCGCGCTGATCGGCCTGCTGGTCGGGTTTTATTTCCTCAATTGATTCCACCTGTGCCGCTCTCGCATCAAGTTCGGCGGGATCTATCATGAGGTGAAGAAGACCGGCGACCGGTTCGAACTCTCCTTCGACGAAACAGTGGTATCAAGTCTGGAAACGGTCGGATGACACCTTCCCTGCCGACGAACCGATCTATTGTTTCACGGCGGTTTTTGCCCCGGTCGATCTGAATACGACCATCTATCATCACTGGTACTTCCGCCAGAACAGCGACAAACCCTTCACTCCACGCCGACAGGATTCCCATCAAGATTTCCGGCGGTCGCGAAGGCGGCTACCGGGCCTATAGCTTCAAGCAACGTCTCGACCCAGGATATTGGCGTGTGGATGTGGAGACGGAGGATGGGCGGATAGTTGGACGGGTCTCAGTCCGCGTGGAAGTGCAGGGCGATGTTCAGCCATCAGCTCAGGACTGTTTTGTACTGATGAAGCGGATTAGCGGGCTCAAGCTGCTTGAGGAACGCAGAAGGGGACGGGCCATCAGCCCAAAAGGGCGATCGCGTCATGTTCCATATGAGACTTTTTCTGAATAAAGGTGATGAGATTCCGCTGAACGAGACTCAATCAACGCACCTTCCGAAGGAGATGATACGGGTCGTGGACGGCATGACTTTCATCGATCGCACCATTGTGCTCGGGCGGCGTGAGGCCATCGCCGGCGTCGAGCATGCGTTGATGGGCATGAAAGTCGGCGGCTATCGAAAGTCCGCGTGAGTCCGCACCTGGCTTATCGCGACAAAGGCATCCTGGATCTCATTCCGCCAGACGCGGTGTTGATTTGTGAGATCTGGTTGCGCGACATTGTGAGTGCCCTTCCTCAGTAGAGGCATTACCAGGTGCTCACATGAACCCTCGTAGCCTTAGGACCGTGCCCTCTAGCCCCAACTGCGTCTCAACCAAGGCCCAGGACGAGGGCCATTCCATTGCCCCCTTTCGCTACCAGAAGACCAGAGCTGAAGCGAAGGAGGCGCTGAAGGAAGTCATCCGCTCGCTGCCCCGCACGCAAGCTCGTCGAGGAAGACGAGACCGTACCTCCACTACGAGGTTCACCAGCCTGTTGCTTCGCTTCGTTGACGATGTCGAATTTCTGTTCGACGACGAAACCAAGACTCATCCACTTCCGTTCCGCCTCCCGCACCGGCTACGGCGATCTGGGCGTCAATCGCAAGCGCATGGAGCAGGTGCGTGTCCTCGTAGAGGCGAAGTTGTAGCGCTGTTTGGCAATTTCCTTTGGAGTTGTGTGGCCGCTTGCTATGATTGCGAAAACAGGAGGCCGGAGCCGATGGGGTTCAAGCGGAAAGGGTCACGTGTCGAGGTAAGCCGGGGCGGCCGTCTACAGCGGGGGGCTCTCTCGGCTCCGTGCAAGGTTCTGGATATGAGCGAGGCTGGGGTCCGGATTGAGAGCCGCTTGTTCGTGAAGAGCGGCGATGCGCTCCAACTTGTGATCGAGCTTGAGCAAGGGAGAACCTTGACCTGTTGGCTGCAAAGTCATCCACGTGCGTTCCCTAAGTTCGGCTCGAAGATCACCTCGATCAGCCCGGAGGACAGGGAGCGACTGGCCCATATCTTCGACGATCACGTGCAGGCCAGTTTTTCACGCCGGTAGCCGTTCGGCGCTAGCAGGATACTGAAAAAGCTCGCCAGCATAGAAGACCGTTGTTTGGTTTCTCTGGTCCGTCTGGTTTGTTTGGTTGTATACAACTAACCAGATGAACCAGACCAACCAGATAAACCAGACAGACCAAGTCAGTGTGCGGGGCTGGCTGGTTTTGGTCCGAGCCTGGTTGTGTGCTGGAAGACGCACTTCGGGCAGGTGTAGTGGACGAACTGCTTGCCGCCGACGAGACGCTTCTTCATCGGCACCTGGCACCAGGTGCAGAGGCGATCGGGGAGGTCGGCTGAGGGCGGAGTCGGGTTCGGTTTTGATGGAGTGACATTAGCCATGTGCGGCATTCTCTCCGACCGCTGAGAACCTTGTCAATCGATCGAGTGGCCCCTGAACGCCTCGGTGTGAAAAAAGTTTCTCCATCCTCCCTGATCTGAAAAGTTTCGTGGTATAGTCCGAAACAACGGTCCATCGTCACAGTTTTTTCACCCTCCTAACAGAAAGGTGTACAACTCTATGGATAGCTCGGCTGATTCCGAGTCCACGATCTTTCCATCCGAGTTCCCAGTAGCTGCTTCCATTGCCCCCAAGAGATGGTGGGTGAAGGGAAAGCGTGGGGACTCTGTACCGCCGTCGACCTCCAAGATTGTCATCCCGACCTGATCCGCAATGCCGACCATATCCGTCGCTATGTCGTCGAGCTGTGTGAGCTCATCGACATGAAGCGTTTTGGTGAGTGCCAGGTCGTCGATTTCGGCTCAGGCCGCGTCGCCGGCTATTCCATGGTGCAGCTGATCTCGACCTCGTTGCTCAGCGGCCATTTTGCGAACGATACGAACAACGCCTACCTCGACATTTTCAGCTGCAAGGGCTATGACCCTGCCGTTGTCGAGGCGTTCTCCAAAGACTTTTTCGGCGCGCGTCGAAGTACCGCGACGGTCACGCTCCGTTACTAGGAAGGGACCGGGGGCCACGGCACCGCGGCTCCCGTAGCGATCCAAGCAGGCTGGGTAGAGACGATTGTGGCACGCTAGAACTTCGATGATCCGCGAGTGTGGCACAACAGGAGAACAGTCCTGCAGGATGCTCAAAAGGCTGTCCAGCAAGGCCGCAGCGAGTGAAGGGCCGAGGCGTGCCCTCTGGGGTACGTTGAGGGTCTGAACGATGTGAGAACGCTGCTGGCGGACTTTTTCAGCATCCTACTAGAGGTCTTCGCCTTCCCACGAGCCATGAAACCCACCACTGTCAAAGAATTTTTCAGCTTCTCCCAGGTCGGCTCGATTCAGATGCCGCCGAAGATCTTGATGCGGTCTACCAATTCGATCTGAGCGGCGCGCATGGCGGACAGTACATTCTCACGATCCGGGAGGGGGCCTGTCAGGTCGCAGAGGGGAATGCATGCGGACCCGCACGTAGTGCTCTCGATGGCGGGAGAGGATTGCATCAAGATTCTGAAGGGCCAGTTGAGTGGACCAGCCGTCGCCATGTCGGGCCGGCTCAAGATCAGCGGGGACATTGGCTTGGCGATGCAACTGAAGGCGCTCTTCCCAACTGTCGGGTAACCAACCAGCTCAGCTAAGCAGGCTCAGGGTCGAGGTTCGAGCCAAGACCTCGACTTTCTTCATCTCAACCTTAGCCAAGCCTTAACCTTCCAATAACGTTGGCGACCTTTTCAGTATCCTGCTATTGTCAGCCTGTGCTTGTCCTGGCTCTGCCGGGATCCAGTCGACATCCTGTGGTGCCTTGTCCGCATGGCGGGGGAACCGTTCCTCTAAGATCACATAGATCGTGGGGACGAGAAAGAGCGTGAGGATCGTCGAGACGCTGAGTCCTCCGACGACCGCGCGCGCCAAAGGGGCGTTCGTTTCGCCGCCGGTTCCCCAGCCGATGGCCATGGGGAGCAGTCCAAGGACGGTGGCGAGGGAGGTCATCAAAATCGGCCGGAGTCGCGTCCGCGCAGCGGTGACCGCCGCGTCGTGTAACTCCCGCCCTCGCCGCCGCAGTACGTTCGTATAATCGACCAGCAGGACGCCGTTTGAGACCACGATGCCCAGCATCATGATGATGCCCATCATCGACGTGGTGGAGAGGGCTGTATCGGTCAGGAAGAGGATCAGAATCACGCCCGGGAAGCCCATCGGGACCGAAAACATGATGACGAAGGGATCGATCAGCGATTTGAACTGAGCGGCCATCACCATGTACACGAGGACCAGCGCCAGGATCGTCGCAAACAGTAGCCCTTCAAACGTCTCTCTCTGTTGTTGAATCTGGCCGGCCAACCGGATGCTGAAGCCGGTGGGGAGCTGGATGTTGGCAAAGCCCGCCTCGAGGTCGACCGCCATGGCGCCGAGATCCCGGTCCACAGGGTTGGCGGTCAGATGGACCACCCGCTGAAAGTACTTGCGGTCGATCTTCACCGGACCGGCATTGAGCTTGAGCGAGGCGACGTTTTTGAGGAGGACTGGCTCTCCGGTTCGTGAGGGTCAAAATGATATTCTCGATGTCTGTGAGATCCTTCCGGTGTTCTTCCGCGAGCCAGGCGCTGATGTAGTATTCGTTCCCGTTTTGGGGGTCGGTGTAGATAATGGGGTCGGTTGGGCCGTTGCCGTTGAGTGAGAAGAGCACGGCGTTGGCTACGTCTGTTTCGCTGATGCCGAGGAGGGCAGCCTTCTCTCGATCCACCACTACGTTGACCTCGGATAGTTCTCCTCGCGGCTGACTTCGATGTCGGCCAGGCCCGGTATTTGGTGCATCATGTTTTCGACTTGCCGGATGACACCCCGCGCTTTCTCGAAATCGTAACCGTAAACTTCCACGTCGACGGCTTTTTGCGACCCAAAGCTGGTGACCCGTTTGATGAGCCCGCCCGGATCGAAAAACATCGCGACGCCTGGAAAGAGTTTTAAAACTTTGGGCCTCACGTCGTTCATGATTTGCACTTGGTTTCGTTTCCGTTTGTCCGGCGTGACGAGATAGACGGAGATGCCCGACGTATGGGGACCGGTATTCGGATTGAACAGGGAAGAACGGCCCTGGGCTAACACGCCGGTACTGGAGACGATGGTTTCCAGTTCCTCGGCAGGGATCTGTGCCCGCAGCACCTGTTCGATCTCGGCCACTTGCTGCTCGGTTTTCTCCACTCGCTGACCGACCGGTCCGCGTAGGCCGATGCGGAACTGGCTTTCATCCGACACCGGCAAAAACTCCGTACCGATCTTGGGTACCAGGGCGAGCGAGGCGGCGAAGAGCAGCAGGATGCCGGTGATGAAGCGCCGGCGATGGGCCAAGACCCAGCGGAGCGATTCCTCGTAACCTTTGTCCAACGACTCGTACCGTTCGCGGCTCCAATCCATCAGCCGCACGAACCATGCCGGCATCGAACGGTGAGACTCCTGTTCCGGCTTAAGAAATTTGTAGCAAAGCGCCGGGGTCACCGTGCGGGAGACGAAGAAGGAGGTGAAGAGCGAGATCGCGATCGTGATGGTCAGGGGAATCAGGAGCAAGCGGGCAATCCCGGCGACGAAGAAAATCGGGAGAAAGACGACGACCGTGGTGATCGTCGAGGCGAGAATGGGCATCGCCACCTCGCGGGCCGCTTCCAGGATCGCGTCCCAGCGGCGGGGCGTGGTGTTGAGATGGCGTTGAATGTTCTCGAGTTCCACAATGGAATCGTCGACGAGCCGGCCGATCCCGAGGGCCAGGCCTCCCAGGGTGAACACGTTCAAGGTTTGCCCGGAGAAGTACAGTACGATGAAGGTCACCATGATCGAGAGGGGAATGGCGACGGAAATGATCAGCGTGCTCGTAAAATTACGGAGGAAAATCAAGATGACCACTGCGGCCAGCAGCGATCCGTGCAGCCCCTGCTCGATGAGGTTGCTGATCGACTGGCGGATGTAGACCGATTGGTCGAAAGAAATGCCGAGCTTCACGCTGGGCGGAATGCCGACCATCGTCGGCAGGGCCTTGCGTAGCGCATCCACCACCGCCACGGTGTTGGCGATGGGCTGTTTGTTTACCCGCAGATACACGGCTCTGGCCCCGTCCGTCCTGACGATGTTGGTCTGAATGTCCGACGAATCAGTCACGGTCCCGACATCCCGTACACGCACGGGGCTGCCCTGCGGGTTGACCTTCACGATCACGTCCTGGATCGGGTCGACCGTGCGGAACTGATTATTGGTGAAGACGTTGTAGTCCAGATTGCCGGCTTTAATGTCGCCCGAAGGGAGGATCAGATTGGCAGCCTTCACGGATTTGACGACGTCGAGGATCGAAAGGCTCCGAGCATTCAACAGTGCCGGGTCAAGGTTGATGTTGATCTGACGGATCTTCCCGCCTTCCACGGTGGCAGCGGCGACGTTGGCGATCTGTTCCGATCTGCGGCGCAATCGTATTAGAGGCCAAGTCGTACAGGGCCCGTTCGTCGAGATCGTCGCTGGAGACCGTTACGAGGGAGACAGGGATATTGGAGACGTCGAACTTGACGATGAAGGGTTGCAGAATGCCGGGCGGGAGGCTGTTGAGAATTTGGGTGATGCGTTGCATCACCTCCATCTGGCCGACGTTAATGTCCGCACCCCAGTTGAACCAGATCTGCACCCCGCCGATGCCTTGTTTCGCAAATGACTCGACATGCTCGACGTTCGACGCAGAACTGACGGCTTTCTCGATGGGATAGACGACGCTCTGTTCGATGTCGAGCGGCGGCGCGCCTTTATAGATGACGCCGACGAAGGCGACGGGCACTTGGATCTGCGGGAAGAGATCGACCGGCAGCCGCTGCACGGAGGTGGCGCCCAAGATCACCATGGCTAAGGACAGCATCAGGATGCCGATGCGATTGCGAAGTGCGAGGAGGGTCAGCCACATGGTGAAGACGTGAGACGTGAGACGTGAGATGTGAAACGTAAAATGTGAGGCGTGAGGCGTAAGTCGTAAGGCGTAAAACGTGAAACGTTATACGTGAAACGTATGGAGTAAGACGTCAAAGTGGGAGGTCTTTTCACCTTTGACCTTTTACGATTCACGTTTAACGGGTTCAAGGGGCTGCGTCTCCACGGGGGTGCCATCGTGCACCAGGTCTTTCCCGGAGACGATCACCTGCTCCGACCCGTCCAAGCCCTTGGTGATCTCCACCCGGTTCTCGTCGCGGACTCCGATTTCCACCGGCACCCGTTGGGCTTTTCCTTCGCGCACAATGTAGACATATTGGGCTTCTTCCAATCGACTCACTGCGTCGATGGGGATCTGAATCGTGTTTCGATGGGTGCCGACCAGGACCTCTACGCGGGCGAACATGCCGCCTTTCAAGACATGATCCTTGTTGGGGAGATCCACCTCGATCGTCATCGTGCGGGTGGCTCGGTTCAGCGCCTGGACGATACGGGTGACCGTGCCCTCGAAGACGCGATCGGGATAGGCCTCGGCGCGAACTTCTGCCTTTTGACCCACCTGGATGAGCGGGACGTCTTTCTCGACGACCTCGATCAGAATGCGGACCGTCTGGATCTCATGGAGGGTGAGAATCCCGCGCGAGATGGTGGAGGTGCCGGCGGTTGCCCCGCTGACATAGGAGCCGAGATCGAGGTTGCGCTCGGCCACGTAGCCCGCGAAGGGCGCACGGATATACGAGTAGGCCAAGTTCGTCTCGGCCTGCGCCAGGGCGACCTCCATTTGCTGGACCTGCGCGCGGAGTGAGTCGAGCGCCGCCGCTGCCGCATCGTACGCGACCTGGGCGTTATCCAGATCTTGCTGCGAGACAAACTGGTCTTTGATCAACGCCTGCATCCGATTGAGCGTGAGGGTGGTGTTGCGGACACTGGCGTCCTGCTGCGCGACTCTCGCTCTGGCTGCAGCCAGGTTTGCCTTGGCCTGGTTGACGGCATGCTGATAATCCGTGTGATCGATCTCGATCAGAAGCTGGTTGGCTTTGACCAGGTCGCCTTTATCGACGTAGATCTTGGCAATGTAGCCGTCAACCCGTGAGAATAGATTGACCGATTGGTTGGGGCTGATGTCGGCGGTATAGGTGAGTCGAATGTCGAGGTCCTGTTTCAGAGGCGCCACGGTGGCGACGGTGATGATGCGGGCCTTGTGGGTATCGGTCTTGGCGCCGCTGCTGAGGCGAAACACGACGAGGGCCGTGACCGCAAAGAAAATAATGACCCCGAGCGTGACAATCGGATGTTGTTTCAGAGGATTCATCGCGCACGCTTCCCTGGCGGCGTACGGCTGGCCGGCATCTTGATCAGTCCGGTGAGGAAGAGGTCGACGTAGGTTGCCACCGTGTCCTCATGGGATTGATGCATTGGGACTCCGAATATCTCATGGATCAGACGGTGATGGACGACCATGCCGATGAAGGCGCGGGCTGCCAGGAGGGGATCGACAGGCCGAAACGCGCCGTCTTCAATCCTTGTGCGAATGTACGCAGCGAGATGGTCATAGAACACTTTGTGGTGCTTGCCGAAGAACATCTCGGATAGTTCGTGCCCTTCCAGCGCGCTGAACAAGAGGAGTCGCAAGAGTGTCGAATCGACGCCGGGGCGAATGCGATAGCTTGCAATCATCGTAAACACGCGATGGTCGTCGTGTTTCTTGGCCGCCGCCTCCACCGCTTCGAGTAGTTCGTTGACGGTCACTTTTTCTGCCAGGATTGCGGCGTAGAGCGTCCGTTTCGTCGGAAAGTATTTGAAGACCAAGGCCTCGCTCACGCCCGCCGCTTTGGCAATTTCTCTTGTTGTGGTGCCGTTGAACCCTTTCGCAGCGAAGAGCGAAGCGGCGGCCACGATGAGGCTGGCCTGACGATCGCGCGCAGATGCCCGCTGCCCGTTCCCGTTCGTGGTCTGTTTGGTCCGCTTCTTCATGGTAAGTAAGTGCTTACTCACCGAAATCCTAGCACGCAGCGCTTCTAGGGGGCAAGCATTGGATAGGAAGAGCAAGTGAGCTGTTTCAGATAGGGCTTATGCGGTGAGTCTTGAATACGAGGAGAATGCTGGCCAGACCTCCGATCACGGGCCGCACCCACCGTGTCCGGCTTCTGCCGTCATCATGATCGGCGAAGAAAATGGAAATGTTGTTCACTTCTCCGTCGTAAGAAGCACTTGACAGAGAAAAGCAATCTGCCGTATAAGCCAGACTCCTCGCGAGGTGGCTCTAGAGCAATCCAAGGCTGGACATCGCGCATCAGAAGGTTGCCCACATGGATCTCGCCGGCGTTCAACGGTTGACGTGCTCCCTGCCGGCGGTCTCTCGTTTGCACTCACTCACGCACAAGTCGACACCTAACCATGCGGCCATCATCTTTTCGTCTGAAGGCCTGGTCCGTCTCGGACCGGCGGCAGATACAGCGCGTCAGCGACGGCTCCCTCACGCAGGCCGTTCTCGCTCCAGCCTTGACCACGTCACCTGAAAGGGCTGAGGACACGCGTCCATCGCAACTGTGCGGGCGTCTGCTGTGTCTGCGCCTGGCGCTGCTCCTAAGGCTGATGCTCCTTATGCGTTGTCCGGTTACGGATCGGCCACGTCTGACAACGTACCGAACCTTGAGCCGTGTGGGCAGGGTCTGTCACCACGAAACGACCCATTCACCCAGGCGGCGATCCTCGCGCCTGCCGAGTAAGGCGAGGCGCGCTTGCGGAGTTCAGGTTTGGGCGCTGGAGACGGCTAGCTGATAGCGAAGAGCAAGCAGCGAACAGCCAATGGTGAGGAGCCAAGAGTGGGTGGGTCCATGAGCGACCTGCTCATCCTTGCATCAGGAACAGGATCTCAGGCAGAGAACCCTCTCCTTTGTGATGAAGGGTTAGGGGCAGTAGAGGATCGGGACTATACTCCATCCACCTCGGTCGACCGAACTTGTCGCAAGCCCCTTACACAAACAAAGGGGGAGAAGTTCTCAGGAACGTAGAAGGCCAAGCAGCGGTCAGTCAGGGTCATATCAAAACAACCAATCAAGGAGGGAGTGATGAAGAGACGACGGACTCTAGCAGTGAGTGTGGGCACGCTCGTACTGGAGGGCTACTCCTGGTGAGCGGTGGCCCAGGGGTCACGCCCGCTGGGGCGCAGAATCCAACTCCGCAACAGCAGCAGCTTCGGCAGATCTTGGACAAGCTGGATCAGATTCTGGCGGCCACTAAACCTGCCAGTGGGGGAGGAGAGGCCACTAAGAGCGGTGGTGGGGTGCCGAGGACAATAACACGCTGCGGTGGGACCAGGCGCTGTCGGCGGCGCAGAGGTTTGTCATCCTGCCAGCCTTCAACAGCGACGCGGTGTTGGATAAAGAGACCGGCTTGGTCTGGGAAAAGTCCCCGCAGACGACTGCGGTCTCCTCGGCAAACGTCCGCTTGACCTGCGCCAATAAAGCCGTTGGAGGCCGAAAAGGCTGGCGCCTCGCCGTCCCTCCCAGAACTGGCCAGTCTGGTAGATCCCTCCGTAGCCTCTCCCGGCCCGACCCTGCCACCGGGCCATCCGTTTGTGGCTGTCCAGTCGGCCAACTATTGGTCGGGGTCAGCGCATGCGGAGAATCCTGCCCTCATGTGGGGTGTGGGCTTCGGCAATGGCGCCGTGCTCGGCCTCAGTAAGGCTTTCGACCAACGCGCCTGGTGTGTTCGTGGTGGAATAAATGCGGATTAGCATTGAGGCGTCGGTGATTGGAATGAAGTGATTATTAGGGGCGGGGAGGTAGAGGTTCAGGGCTTCTACCCACCCAGCCTTGGGCGATGGAGATCATCGTAGGCCTCTGACAAAGGGGCGGACGAGATGGGGAGAGAATCCTGGCGCGCTCCGAACACGTACCGATCTCCAAGAACGCAGGGGGCCTGAGGGTCTATCGCGAGCAGGTGGTGCGCCCTGCTAGCCGCGTACAGCAAGGACACGTTGGGGAGCGATCGGTGGCTGCAGAGCTGTGAGTTCGGAGCCTGTCCGAGTCACCGCAGTAGAACGGTCAATGTCGGACGGGTTCCTAGAGCAGGGATTTGAGATGTAGCCGTCGTGTGCTCGAATGATCAATGAGGGTAAACAAGGGACGCCCGCCTCTGAGCGTGGAGCGGTTCATGCGCTTCCAGATGAAATGGCGTAGCTGGGTCCGCTCGCGTGCCGTAACGCGAAGAAATTCGATTCCGTATTCGTTTTCCGCGGCCCAGATCACCCGAACCTCCGAGATGAGAACCGGACGGGACGTCTCAGGGATTGTCAGGTAGAGATCCCAGAAACTTCCTATCGGGCAACACCAGTGCGCTGCAGAGTTTGCACCCGCTCTCGGACAGGTCAAGGGCCACCCCATCGCCAACATGTTGGAAGCTATCTGTTGCTGAAAAGCGAACCATGATCTGAACAGGGACCCGCTGAGCCGCCCGGCGGTCAGGGGCCTGAACTGGGGGTGGGTCGTCACTCGTTTGTCTGTCCGTCGTCGTCCGGTCATCGGGTTCTCCGGGCGGCAGACGGTCGGTCTCAATCGGAATGCGCGAGATTCGAGCACAAGAAGTGACGGAGCCGGTTTCGTTCCCGTAGGTTCATCTTGAGGATCTCGACTCCGAACCGACGTCCTGAGGTCCAAGCCACTCTCGCTTCCATCACGAACAACGGGTCTTTTCCGTCTGGGAGGTAGAGGAAAATCGTGAGTTCCATCCCTGGCGTGACCGAGGTGTTGCCGCGAATGCCCTAATCCCATGATGCGAAAGATCAGTGACCATGCCATCGCCCATGAGGATCTCGCCGGAACGGTCTTGGGCTGAGTACATCAACCCGAACTCTACCGGGGGCCGAGGGTCTTGCCTCCGATTGACCGCTTCCGCCACAGACTGAAGCCCATTTCCTGTTGCGACCTGTGCTCGTTTCATGAGGGCACCTCCTTGTTCCTGCTACAGTCTCAGATGCCGCCGTCGCGGCTTGAGGGGGTAACGCGATTCCACAAGTAGAATCCCAGATGATTCTGCTCCTCCAACTTCAGGGTCCCCAGCTTCACCCCAAATCGACGTCCCGCAACCCAGGAGATCCGGCTCTGGGCAACGCACAGTGGCTCCTCCACTCCAGGAAGGTCGACAAAGAGGGCCAGTTCCATGCCGGGTTTGACCGATCGATTCCCGCGAATACCGATCCCGCCCGGTGAGAGGTCGGTGACGATGCCGTCACCGATCAGCATCTGGCCAGAGTCCATGCCGGAATAGAGCAATGAGAAGAGTGTCGGTATACGGCTGCCATGCCGACGATCGGATTGACCGGGGAGTTCAGCTACTGAGGTGACGGGAGCGGCGATGTGAGGACCCATGATTCCTTCCGTGGCGTTGGATCGACGCTTAAATAATGCGGAATGCCGTTCGTCGATCGTCTAAAGACGACAGGCTGATATTTTTGAAGATAACTTCTTGCAGCCGCTTCCTATCTTCTGGTGACAGCTTAGGGAATCTGACGGCAAACGAGTCTCTGGCGATCCAGGAGACGAGGACGTCGGTGAGGCGCATGGGGGCTTGCCCATCCTCAAGGTCTAGGAGCAGAGTGAGGCGGCTACCCAGCGAGCTCGTGGCCGCGCCCAAGATCTTGCAGCCAGTTTTGGAGAGGTCTTTCAAGGCTCCCTCTCCTGTGACGATTCGTGCGCCTTCTTCTCCGGAGTAGCTGATTCGGTACCGAATTGGAACTCGTTCGGCATAGCGCCGATCCAAAAGCGAATGAGCTTTCTGATCGTTGACCTTGAGAATGGGGTCGTCCAGCTTCATCGGTGCCTCCTCAGTGGTTCCGCCGAGGTTCCTCTGTCCTCCGCGACGGTTTGAGAATACCGCATTCAAGAATTTCGACCATCCCTCAAGAGGGGGATAGAGGCCCCACCAGAAGTGGGGAGTTGGGTCCAGGGCTCAATTGGCGCGGGTTTCCTGGCAGGATGGCTGCAGGAGATCTCTACCGCCGAGACTGGCGGAAAGGCGAGACGCGCATCGATCGGTTCGAGGTCTCGAAGCATCTCGAGAGCTTTTCGGAACTTCGAGCACCCTGAACTTCGAATGTTCGGAGTTGCGCCTCGTGCTGCGCGGCTTGGCGTAACTGGCAGACTTTTTCAGCATCCTGCAAAAAGCTTCGGAAGGCTAGGCAGGAGGCGAGTGACGACGGTCAAAACACGGTGGCTGAATTGCCTTCGGTGATTTAGCGGCGGAGTTCCTGGCTTTCGAAAAGATGATGCCGCGATCGGTACCGGTCTCGTATCGGAGGTTCACATCGGTCTCGAAACCAGTCCAGCTACAGAATTTGACAGGGCCGCCGGCGATCTGTCCCGGCGTGCGGTCGAGCGGGCCATAGAGGGATTGAAGATAGGCAAGAATCTGATCGTGGGTCGCCTTGCCTTGGTAGCGGACGGTGACACGCGCGAATTTGCCTTCGGAGGTCACGAATCGCATGGAGTCGACCTGTACTGTGCCAAGCGAAGGAGCCCCGGTCTTCAGTTCATAGGTTTGAGATCGGCCCGTGTCTTCGATTTTTATGAAGGTGTCGGTTTCCGAAAATGTTGCGCCCCAGGGGATTCCCTCGAACCCGTTTGGATCGTTCTGCATCGGCACGGCGAATGCCAGGGTGCCCTGCAGGATGACCGAGAAGAGGAGGCAGATTCGGAAGGTGCGACGGATCCAAGGGTCTGTGTGGGGACGGCGAGGCATGTTACTCCGCTGAATCAGCGATATGGTCGTTGAACCGAGGGGCCAGGGTACGGCTGTCGATAAAAATAAATCCACGCTCCGTGTTGGCATGGTAGGTCAAGTTAATCTCGGTATCGGTCCCGCGCCAATTATACTGCTGATTGAGGCCCCGCATCATCTGCCCGGGGACTGCGCTCAAGGGAACCGAACTGTTGTTCCAGATAAGTGAGGATCTGTTTGTGCCGATCGTCACCCTGATAGCGGATGGTCACGCGGGCGAATTGTTCATCGACCGACAGGAAGCGGAGGCTTTCGACCGGGATTCCGGCAAACAACGGCTGGCTATCCCTCAATTGGTATTCGTTCACATGCGGGCCTGCCCTCGCGACTTCCAAGTCCGGCCTCGTGGTCAGGGTAACACCCCACGGCCAAGTTCTGAAAACCGTTCGGATCGTTCACCATCGGCACCGCATGGGCGAGAAAGGGGCAGCTCATACAGAGCAGGAGTCCCAGCAGGAGAAGGTGTCGGCCCGCGTGATTTCTCTGCCGTCCGATCATGGCAGAACGCTACCATGGCCGATCATATGGCGCAACTCCCTCAGTTTTGTTGAGATTGTCTTGAGGCATAGCTTATAATGCGCCGGTTTTTCCAGGTGCGTAGCGGCGAGGAACCGACACGATGATTGAAAGCGATGCCTTCGTCCAGGCGCTTACAAGATATTGGGGTGGATTTCTTTACGGGGGTCCCGGACTCGATCCTGGGCGGCATCATTGCCGAGTTGATGGAGCGGCGTCTCTACACTCCGGCCGTTCGGGAAGATGAAGCGGTCGCCATGGCTGCCGGGGCTTATATGTCCGGCAAGATCCCCGCCGTGCTCATGCAGAATTCTGGACTGGGTACGTCCCTCAACACCCTCATTTCGTTGAACATGATTTACTGCCAGCCCTGCATTCTGATTGTGTCCTGGCGCGGCTATCAAGGCAAAGATGCGCCGGAGCATCTGGTGATGGGCGAGGTGATGCCGCAGTTTCTCGATACGATGAAGATCCCCCATCGCACCCTGTCGGAAAAGACGGCGATTGACGATCTGAAATGGCTGGCGGAGACGTTCATGAAGCAGCGCATCCCCGTCGCCCTCTTAATCGACGAAAGGTGTCGTGAAAGGGTTGCACATGGCCATGAGGCCTGAGCAAGGAACGATGCAGAGTCGGGCGATGGCCATGGCGGCTTTGTTGGAACTACTCACCGACCAGCCGGTGATTATTTGCAACGGGTTTCCTCGCGTGAGGCCTACAAAATTGCCGATCGTCCGACCCATTTCTATATGATCGGGTCCATGGGCTCGGCGTCGGCGATCGGGCTGGTGTGGCGCTGTCCAAGCCGAAGAAGCAAGTCGTGATATTCGACGGTGATGGGAATGTGCTGATGGGGATGGGCACCTTGGCCACGGTCGGCGCGCTCAGGCCGAAGAATTTTATTCATGTGGTGTTCGACAACGAGGTCTACGGGAGTACCGGCAATCAGCCGACGATTTCCAATGTGGTCCCACTTGAGAAGGTGGCGAAGGCGGCTGGGTATGTGAACGTCGAACGGGTGCGGGAACGCGAAGACCTCGTCTACGAGTTCAAAGACATGCTGAAGAAAGACGGACCGAGCATGTTGCTGGTGAAAGTCAACGAGATGGTGGAAGATGTCGGGCGCGTGATGCTCGATCCGCCGGACATTACGAAGCGGTTCATGAAAGCGATAGAATAAGCGATCGAGCCGCTCCGCTTGCTGCGCGCAACGCGCGGCTTGAGAAAGCCCTCGTTGGACGCGCGCAGTTGAAGCGGTCTCGCTCACTTAACCGGGGCGAGGGGGAGAAGAGAGACGAGATGATTTTATTGAATCCAGGACCGGTGAATGTCTCGGAGCGGGTGCGGCAGGCACTGTTGCGTCCGGATGTTTGCCATCGAGAGTCGGAATTTACCGAACTCTTGCACGGGATTCAGGCGAAGCTGCTGAAGCTCTTTGTGCCGGGGGCGGAAGCTGATTATGCCGCTGCGGTGTTGACTGGATCGGGCACTGCGGCGGTGGAGTCCGCCGTCATGTCGTCGCTTCCGCACGGCAAACGGATGCTGGTGCTCAACAACGGCGTGTACGGCGAGCGCATTTCCCAGATGGTTGGCCTCTACCGCCTGGGCGTGTCCGAACTCAAATACGATTGGACGACAAGGCCAGATCCTGAACGGTTGCGGCTCGCGCTGCGACAACATCCGGAAGCGCATGCTGTCGGCATGGTCCACCATGAGACGACCACCGGGCTCATCAATCCGGTCAAGGAGATCGCGGATGTCGTCGACAGCCAGAACCGGGTGTTCATTCTGGACGCGGTCAGTGCCTTGGCAGGGGAGCCGCTGGATATCGCCGGGTCCCACATCTATATGGTGGCGGGCACAGCCGGAAAATGTATCCAGGGATTCCCGGGCCTGTCCTTCGTGCTCGTCCGCAAGGGATTTCTGGAGCGGATGCGTGCCTACCCCAGACGGTCGATCTATCTCCACATCACTCAATATGTGGATGACCAGGGCCGCGGGACGATCCCGTTCACGCCGGCTGTGCAGGTCTATTACGCGTTCGACGAAGCGTTGAACGAACTCATGGAGGAAGGGGTCGCCAAGCGGATTCAGCGGTATAAGAAAGTTGCGACCTTAATCCGAGACCGCATGGCGAAACTCGGCGTGAAGCCGCTCCTGACTCCCGACAAACAGTCCAACACGATCACCGCCTATCATCTTCCCGAGGGCGTGATCTATCAGTCGTTGCACGATCGGCTGAAAGAGCAGGGCTACGTGATCTATGCGGGCCAAGGCCAACTCGAGAGCAAAATTTTCCGCGTGGCGAACATGGGCGCCCTCACGGAGGCGCAGTTGGTCGGATTCCTCGACGCATTTGAACGGATCTGCGGCACAGCATGAAAGCCATCATCCTCGCAGCCGGGGTCGGGAAGCGCCTGTGGCAGGTCACGCAACATCGCCCTAAGTGCCTCATCGAGATCGGCGGGCAGACCCTCTTGCATCGCTACCTCACGTCGCTTCGGAGCGTCGGTATTCACTGCGCCGACATGGTTGTGGGATACAAGCAGGAGATGATTCGCGCGGCTGTGGCAGCGAACTCTTGTGGCGTGCGCGTGAATTTCCTCGTGAACGAGCAGTTCCATCGCGGCAGCATTTCCTCGCTCTGGATCGCGCGCACGGCATTGGATGACGACGCGATCGTCATGGATGCAGACGTGCTCTTCCATCAAGAGATCTTGCGCCGCTTGGTGCAATCCCCTACGAGAATGCGCTGCTCATGGACGAAACCGTCAAGCAGACCGGGGAAGAGTGCATGGTCGTGGTCGAAGGCGGGCGCGTGATTGCGCTGACCAAGAAGATGCCATTACACTATGACTATGCCGGAGAAGGCGTGGGGTTCCTCAAGGTCCGGCAGGCCGATACGCCGCATGTGGTTGCATCGCTCAGGACCCATGTGGATCGCGAGGCCTGGCAGATGGAATACGAGGATGCGCTTGTGGGCTTTTTTCGTGACGTCAAAGTCGGGCATGAGAAGATCGGTGGACTCCCTGGACCGAAATCGATTTTATGGAAGATGTGACGAAAGCGGAACGGGATGTGTTGCCGAAACTGTAGCGAGGTGGATGTCAATGGTGAAGCGGTCCTCTGGTAGGCTGACCGGTTTTGACGAGATATTGCCATCGACGCGATGACGAAGAGATCGACAATAGATCATGAGCGAGAGCACAGTTCAGAAACAGACAGACCTCCAGGGATTGAGCACGGCGATTCTCTTGCCGTCGGTGAGTCTGTTCGGCGAGCCGGCCGGATTGTATGCCGATGAGGTGGGTCCGCTCACCAGCGTGGTGGGCATCGGCCTTTTTCAGCGGACGGTGTTGACGCTGCAGCGCGCCGGTATTCGACAGCTCATGGTGTTGGTCGGGCCGGAGGAGGATCAGCTCAAACAGGCGTTGGGCAAAGGGGTCACGCGTGACGATCCCCGTGCGCTGGATGCCGATTCGTGAGTTTCCGCTGGATGATCCCCGCACCTGGGAAGCGCTCGCCGCTGAAGTTCGCGGCTTCTGTCTCCCGTCCGGCGTGCAGGGGGTGTTTGCGGGCCCCTTGATCGAGAGCCTGCGCCATGAGGTGCAGGAGGGACAGGCGATCGTCGTGGCACGGGCCGATAGCGAGCGAGATCGACAGCCACGCCGGTCGAATTTGCGCCTGAAGGTGCAGGCGGGACGGCTCCGCTCGATCACATCGAGACAGGACGCCGCGGCGCTGGTGGCGACAGACCTGGTGGTGCTTCCGGCCAGTTTCATGAGCGTTGCCGGTCAAGTCGACGTGGAAACCGGCACGGTGCCGATTCGTCGATGGCTCGAACGGGCCGCGGTGGACGGGCATGTGCGGGTGCTGTCTACGGAAACGAACCGGTCCCACTGGTATCAGGACGTGCGCGATGCCGCCGACGTGCAGGCCGCTGAGAAGAAACTCTTCAATTCCCTCAAGGGCGAGTTCGAGGGCTTCGTCGTCGACCGGTTCTTCAATCGGAAGGTCTCCCGCTGGTTCACGCGTATCTTTCTTGCCGCAGGCCTCTCGCCGAATGCCATTACGATCCTGGCGACCTTGGTTGGTTGGTCGCGGCCGCCGGCTTTGGCGTCGGGACCTACAGCGCCGGCATCATTGCCGCGCTATTGTTCCAACTGGCGGCGATCATCGATTGCTGCGATGGTGAAGTGGCCAGGCTCACGTTCACCGAATCGCCGTTCGGGGCCTGGCTCGATATTGCGATGGACAATGTGGTGCATATGGCGATCTTTGCCGGCATTGCCGTGGGTCCTACCTGCGCGTGGCTGGGAGCGACGGTGCGTGGGTTCCTCTTGCCCTGGGTTCGGCAGCGGTCCTTGGAAATGGGCTTTCGTTCTGGCTCGTCACCCGGGCGCAAAAGATTAAGTCCGCGAGTGGATGGAAGACACCGGTGCAGGCTGCCTGGTCGGACTTCATGCTCAAGAACGTCGCGAGCCGAGATTTCTCCGTCATCGTGCTGATTTTTGCTGTGTTCGGCAAGCTCGACTGGTTTCTCTGGATAGCCGCGATCGGATCTGCGGTGTTCTCGCTCCTGCTGTTCTGGGTAATCAGACCTTCCGCCACTACCCGTGCTTAAGCTCTTCCTTCTCTGTGCCGGCCTCCTAGCCCTCGGTTTCATCGTATGGCATATCGGTCCTGAACGCATCTACGACGTGGCTGCGCAACTCGGGCCGGTCGCACTCCTTGTCATGCTGATTCCCTCTGTCATCATGTACGTCGTCGAAGCGTACGGATGGAAAGTCACGCTTGGCCCGTCGGCGAAGGATCTTCCGTTCTGGCGTGTGCTCGCGATCAAGACCGCCGGTGAAGTGGTGAACATGACCACGCCGGCCGGCTACCTCGGCGGCGAGCCACTCAAGGCCTATCTGCTCACGAAATATCATGTGCCGATCGGTGGAAGGGTTCGCCTCGGTCGTCATAGCGAAAACGACGAAGACGATTGCAGAAGTGCTCTTTCATCCTCTTGGGCGTCGTGCTCACGTTCTGGACGCTCAGCGCCGACGGCTCATCCGGGCAGAAGGTCCTAGCGGCCTGGCTCGAGTGTCGGCCTACTGCTGTTTGGGACTGCCGCGTTCGTGTTCGTGCAGCGGCGAGGACTCTTTACGGGGGTATTGGAGTTTTTGCGGAAGATCGGACTGAAGATTGGTTATCTCGAAGCGCGTGAGGAAAAGTTACGGTCGCTGGATCGAATGATCTTGGAATTCTATCGCCATAACCGTCCGGCCGTGTATGCCTCCACCGGGCTGTTCTTTCTTAGTTGGATGGCGGAAGCGTTGGAAGTGTACGTCTTCATCTCGCTATCTGGGGGTCCTGCCATGGCTCTCCTCCGCCATCTCTATCGGCGCCCTCTCCGTCTTTATCAAAGGCAGCACCTTCTTCATCCCCGGCAGCCTTGGCGCCCAAGACGTCGGGAACTTGTTCTTACTGCAAGACTTTCGGTTACTTCCGACGTCGCCGGCATCACCTTTGCGCTGCTGAGGACGATTCCGGGAGATGGTATGGATCGGGACCGGGCTACTGTGTCTAGCGGTGCAGCGTGGGCGTGCGGCGGCAATTCAGGAAAGTCGCACTGCTTGACTCAGGAAATGGCTCCTGACGCCATTTCCTCCCCTTCCTCATCCCTGGCAGCCGCGGTCCAAAAGATGGCGGGAATGTGCTATTGTATTAGAAAGAGTCTAGTGGAAATTCCGAATAGCTTTTTCTTCCCCGAAAGGGCCTGGTCCCCTATGACCTGTTTGCTTTTTTCCGCTCACCGTGGATCCCTGGCGTAACATGCTAAGACTATTTCCTACTCGTCGTCGGTCTCCTCACCCTCTGGTCTCATCGTTTGGCATATCGGTCCAGGGAACATCTACGATGCGGCGGCGCAACTCGGACCGGTCGCACTCCTCGTTATGCTGATTCCCTCCGCCATCATGTACGCCGTCGAAGCGTACGGATGGAAAGTCACGCTCGGCCCGTCGGCAAAGGAGATTCCGTTCTGGCGTGTGCTCCTGATCCGGACCGCCGGTGAAGCGGTGAACATGACCACGCCGGCCGGCTACGTCGGCGGCGAGCCGCTCAAGGCCCATCTGCTCAGGAAGCATCATGTGCCGATGGAGGAAGCGTTCACCTCGGTCATCATTGCGAAAACGACCATGACGATTGCCGAAGTGTTATTCATTCTGCTCGGCATCGCACTGTGGGTGTGGCTGCTAGGCGGGAGCGAGTCATCCGGTCAGACCGCTGCCTGCTGCACTCTTGAGCGTGGGCCTGCTGGCCTTTGTGACTGCCGGCTTGGTGTTTCGTGCAGCGGCAAGGACTCTTTACCTGGCTCTTGGATGTTTTGAGAAGGATCGGTCTGAAGATTGCCTATCTCGAAGCGCGTGAGGAACGATTAAAGTCGCTGGATCGAGCGGTCTGGGGATTCTACCGCCACAAACGTCCAGCCTTTTGTGCCTCCACCGGGCTGTTCTTCCTTGGTTGGATAGCGGAGGCGTTGGAAGTGTACGTCATCATCTGGTATCTGGGGGCCTGCCATGGCCCTCTCCGCTATCTCCATCGGCGCCCTCTCCGTCTTTATCAAAAGCAGCACCTTCTTCATCCCCGGCAGCCTCGGTGCCCAAGACGGCGGGAATTTGTTGTTGCTCAATGCCTTCGGCTACTCCGACGTGACCGGCATCACCTTCGCGCTACTCCGGCGGTTCCGGGAGCTGGTCTGGATCGGAATCGGGCTGCTGTGCTTGGCTCTTTTAGGAGGGCGGCAGCGGGAATTCAGGAAAGTCGCACAGACGACTCAGGCAATGGTTCCTGAACACCTTTTCCCTTCCCCTCTTGATTCCGCTGAAGTTGCCTGCACTCCTGTCTTGCGTAAGGCCCATTTCTGGCAGCGCAACGCACGGGTCTCTCTCAATGAACGCCAGAGGAATATGCTCAATAGAGTTCTCGATGGCTTCAAGGGCAACCTTACGGCTGGCAAGTGGGCTGTCATCGCGAAGTGCTCTATACCCCACTGCGCAGCGGGATATTAAAGAACTGATTGACCAAGGTTTGCTCGTTCGCAATGAAGGCGAGAGTGAGAATACGAGCTATAGTATCGCCGCACAATAAACGGAAGGGATTAGGATGTAACCAATAGCCAAATGGTTATAACCTTGGATGCTTTTCCTGAATTTGATCCAGAGTGCTGGAGATTCTTTCCAATATTCTCCCAACATGATCTTGGGTGACGACAGCGTCGGCCACTCCTCTTAAAGAGAGCTAAAGAGAATTGGGAAGCCTCTCAGCTTGGGCTAATGGCACGTCACGGGAAACTCGATTGCGAAGCAATCGGAGGGTAGGGTGGGTGAAAAATATTTGCCAGTGGGCGGGTGGGTGAGAAAGCTGCGCGCAGTGGAAGATCAATCAGCCCCCATCCCTGAAGAGAGGATGAGCAAGCTCTCGGAGGGAAGAGAGGGGCGACCTCCGATGTCCTCTTGTGCCTCGCGGAACGCGCGCCCTGAGAAGGGCCTTCGTTCGACGCGCGCAGTAGAGGACAACCGGAGGCCACCCCCTGGGAGAGAGTGTCGCTGAGCTTTCGAAGGATCATTTGGGGGGGATGAGGGTTGCTCGGTGCGCGCAGTAAAGGGCACCTCACCAATTCTCCTGATAGAGGTATGGGAGATCGGGACTTGGAAGGACCACCCACGTTGGTCCTGTGCTCCCGGAACGCGCGCCCTGAGAAGGGCCTCGTTCGACGGCCGCACTTAGACCAACATGGCGTGCCCTTCCAAGAGAGGAAAAAGCGAGTCGAGCTTGAAGCATCATTTATACTAACTCACCGGCGACCCAATTAGCCATCGCAGGGTTGATTATTCTCCGTTTGTCCGACGGGCGACTAAACGGGGATGAGTTTTCATATCCAGGGCACTCTGAAGGCGCATTTGGACGCCATACGCACCCCCATTCATCAACTCGCTACTTCCTCAGTCTCAAGACACAACACAGGCCCGTCCTTGTGGGAGTTTCTCGAGCCTGTACTTCCACTCGCGGAGGCTGTCACCCTGTCATATCTTGAAGTGTCCTCACTCTACTACGCCCTGACAATAGGCGCATATGAGAACAACACCCTAGGATTGTTCAGGGGGAACCTGGTTCCTCGGATCGTATCGACCTACCGAGCGTTTTGAGCCTCCTCTCCCCGCTGCCACTCCCACGGCGGCACCGCCGTGTCGGTCATTCTCCGTAAGCGATCACGCACTCGCGACCCACGCCTGCAAAGGCGTTCGCGCGATATTCGGCACTCGTAGCTTAGTAATCCCGCCCGAGCGCATCGCCTGAATGCCGCTGCCATCAGGCCCGCCACCAACTCCGAACACGTGAACTCGACAGTCCTGACCTTGCTTTGCATCGGGAATAGTAGGATTTGTGCCGTCCAGCGGCTGCACATAGGACTGGCAACCCGCGAGGACTGGCAGCAGCATGGCGGTCAGCACAACGAGGCGTGTGTAGAAGAAGTTCATTTCGTCCCCTCCCGTTTCGCGTATCTCGTTACTCCACCAACTCCGCCACCGACACCTTCAGCGCCTTCGCCATCTTTGTCAGCGTGTTCAGCGATAGCATTGTAACGGGGAAGTCGACGGTAGGGACGAATCAGAAGACGCACGGGAGCCTCGCACGGGAGGCGCATTGTAGGAGGGATGCGAACGAAGGCGCAAGAGCGAGTGGGCTGGTGGATTGCGGGTTCTTACTTACATGAGAACTGCGCGGTGAATTTGGAAATCCTTATCTCGAATCAGCCTACACTCGTCGGGAAATGAATCCCCACGCCAAAGACAAGCAAGGTTGTTTGCAGTATAGTCTGCCTTGAGGTTCTCAACCCAGTGCCTGCCAAATTCCCCGTGGTCGAAAGTCGCCGCTATTGTACTTCCATTCTCCGAACAACGCGATAGTTTGGGTAACCGGCGTCGGGAGCCTGACCTGCGTGTTCAGCCCGACAACCGTACTCGAATTGGAAAGGCCTTCTGCCGAGAGGTGGAAAAGAAGACCCCTGGTCCTGCGCTGACATAGGGCTCGAACAATCCCGCTTGATACCTCACGGACGATGTTCATGAGCCCCAGGTGAGAACTCCGATTGAGATCCCTGGAAGCGTGCCAAGGTCGACCTCTGCCGACGGTCCAGTTTTGATGCTTGAGATGAGGCTCAGCATTGAAGTTCTCGGTTTCACGCCGAGCCACTTCATCGAGTTAAAGAAATAGCTCCAGCTTTGCCACCGTACGCCACGGAAGTTTGCAACGAGAGGTGATTTCCACTGACGGTGGCACTCCAGACTCGACTGCGTGTCACTCAGGTCTGGAATGTTCGCGCCCACTTGGCCAGCGATATACACTTCTGACACTGCAGAACGTACAGGCAGAATCAGGAGAGCACCCACACTGTGATCACTCCCACTCCGAATGCCCGCGAAGGTTGTTCATATTCCCCCTCCTTTCGGTTAATCCGGGACGGAATATAAAACGGAACTCGTCGAGTGTGCGTAATTCGGCTCAACAGGTTGTGTTGATGAAGTTGGTTCAGCTTGAGATAACGCGAACAGATGGGCGCATCCAGGAGGTATCATTTTGAGGTGCAACGGAAAGTGAATCGCTAAATGAGAATGAAGGTATTTCAGCTTCCCCGACCTCGTTGAAGATGCCGCCAGAGAGACGGGTACACTCTCTTCCAATATGTCTCTTTTTCCTCTCCCGATCCGCTTCTCGTACCACTTGGACCTACGAAGGCTGGCAAGGTCAGGTCTACAAAAGTAGTATGCCAAGAGTAAGTTTGCTCAGGGATGCCTGAGAGTATTGCCAGTATCAGTGCAACAACGAGCCACTATCTCAGAACCGTGGGCAATGACTCGACCTTCTACCGTCCACCAACAGCCAACCAGCTACGGCGCTATCTCAATTAGCATCCGAAGGATTTCCAATCCCTTTTCCAATAAGAGACGCTTGGTTTTAAATCTTTGGTCAATCCAGCGGAAAAATGCTCCATCCAAGCTTACTCGCTCTTCCCAGCGGGGAGTGACAGGTTCGCCTCTGACTGCGCGCAACCAACGAGGGCCTTCCTAGGCCAGCGCGTTGCGCGAGCACGAAGGGCATTGACCTGGGCCGCCTCCCGCCTCTCCCATTTTATGCTAGGATGCCGCGCATGTCGGCGTTAAAGCTGGTGCTTTGGGGATTCCTCGCCGTTCTTGGCTCGGTCGCGCTCGCCTTTGTTGTCGGTCTCGTTCAATCCACAGGAAAGAGTGAATGGGCTTTGGCTGGTCGTGGCGGCGGCGTGTATTTATGTGCTCGCGTTTCGTTTCTACGGCCGCTGGATTTCGCGGCGCGTTGTTGAGCTGAACGATCAGCGGGTGACGCCGGCGATGCGGTTGAACGACGGCGTCAATTTTCATCCCACCAATAAATACGTGTTGTTCGGCCATCACTTCGCAGCGATTGCTGGAGCGGGACCGTTGCTTGGGCCAGTGTTGGCGGCGCAGTTCGGGTTCTTGCCCGGTTTTCTCTGGTTGGTGATCGGTGCGGTGTTGGCGGGGGCGGTGCAGGACTTCATCATCCTGGTTGCGTCGATGCGGCGGAATGGCCGCTCACTTCCTGAAATTGCGCGAGATGAACTGGGCCTTGTCACCGGCACGGCGACGGCGGTGGCGGTGCTCTTCATCGTGGTGGTCGCTTGGCCGGGCTGGGCTTTGCCGTCGTGAACGCGCTCTATCGCAATGCCTGGGGCACCTTCACGATTGCGATGACGATTCCCATTGGCTTCATCATGGGCTTCTATCTTCAAAAGTTCCGGCCTGGTCAGGTGGCGGAAGTCTCCCTGCTCGGTGTGGTGCTGTTGGTCGCGGCTGTGATCTTCGGGCGGGTGGTCGCGCAGTCTTCGGTTGCCGGGTGGTTCGAGTTCGAGCGAACGACGTTGGTGTGGGCACTGGCCGGCTATGGGTTTCTCGCGTCTGTCTTGCCCGGCTGGATGCTCCTGGTGCCGCGCGGGTATCTCTCCACCTTCATGAAGCTCGGCGTGGTGGCGTTGCTGGGCGTGGGGGTGATTCTCATGGCGCCGACGATCGAGATGCCGCGCGTCACGATATTCGCAAGTGGAGGCGGACCGATTATTCCCGGCACGCTGTTCCTTCTCTTTATCACCATTGCCTGCGGAGCCGTGTCAGGCTTTCACTCGCTGGTCTCTTCCGGGACGACGCCGAAGATGATCGAGCAGGAGTCCCAGGCCACGGTTGGCTATGGGGCGATGTTGCTGGAAAGTTTTGTCGGTGTGATGGCCTTGATTGCAGGCCTCGGTGTTGATCCCCGGTGATTATCTGGCGATCAATACCATGCTCATGCCCGATGAGCTGGCTGCAGATGGGCTTTCCTGTCTCGCGCGATTCAGGAACTCTCGCCAACTTCGTCGAGGCGGATGTGGCGGGCCGGCCCGGCGGGGCCGTGTCGCTCGCGGGTCGGCATGGCGTCCATTTTTCCGCGCTCCCTGGTATGGCCGGGTTGATGGCCTATTGGTATCAGTTTGCACTGGTGTTCGAGGCGTTGTTCATTCTGACGACGATCGATACAGGCACGCGCGTGGGGCGCTATCTCATCCAGGAGATGGGCGGACGCTTCTACTCTCCGTTGCGGCGGATGAATTGGTGGCCTGGTGTGAGCGGTGAGCAGCGGGCGATCGTGGGAGCCTGGGGCTATCTCATCGGCACCGGCAGTATCTCGACGCTCTGGCCGATGTTCGGCGCAGCGAATCAGTTGCTCGGCACCGTTGGCCCTCTGCATTGGGACGACGGTACTCATTAAGATGCGGAAGGCGCAATATCTGTGGATCACAGCGCTGCTCGATGTTGTTTGTCGGGACCATCACGCTGATCGGGTCCTATGAGATGTTCGGCATGTTTGTGGACCAAGGCCTCGTCCATCGCCGACAGCGGACGGAGCCTTGCGTTGTACCTGGATGCAGGGCTGGTGGCTCTGGTGGCCTTGCTCGCGGTGATCGTCTTGGGCGATAGTATGATGCAGTGGTATGGCTATGTGGTCTTGAAGCGCGTCGTTCACCAGCAGCGAAGTGGTGGTGATGGCTGGTGGAGGCTCGCCGGGAAGATTGCAGACGACGATTCGTTATGATGAGGAGAAGCGCTTGCAGTTGCCCGGTGGGGGTGCTGTTGAGGGGTGCGGGAGCGGCTGGTGCCCTTCTTGCTCGCAGGAACGCGCACGACTGAGAACGGTGCTCGTTCGGTGCGCGCGAAGGAGCGGCATGGCCCGCACCCTTTGGAGAGGTGTGGAGAATCTACCCAGCCACCCCTTGGAATGTCAAATAGAGTTTTCCGTAAAATAGGAAATGGTTGAAGTGATGAGAGGAGGTATTCGGCTGAGCAGTTTTCGTTCGATGTGGTTCTCGGAAGTGGACATGCAAGAGATGAAGAATGTCGTCGATCGAGGCGACGAAGGAGATCAAGCAGCGCTTCGACTTCAAAGACTCGAAGACGGAAATTACGTTGAAGGAGAAGGAAAAGGAGCTGGTCCTGGTCTCCGACGATGAGTATAAGCTCAATGCGGTGAACGATATTATTAAGACTAAGTGCGTGAAGCGCGGGGTCTCGTTGAAGGCGTTCACCTATGGAACCGTGGAGCCGGCGCTGAGTGGAACGGTACGTCAGGTGGCAAAGATTCAAAGTGGTATCGCCGCGGACAAGGCAAAAGAGGTGACGAAGGCCATCAAGGAGTCCAAGTTGAAAGTGCAAGCGCAGATTCAAGGCGAGCAAGTGCGCGTGCTGAGCAAGAGCAAGCGATGAGCTGCAGGCGCTGCCATGGCTTTTCTCATGGGGACAAGGCGGATTTGGGATTGATCTGCAGTTCACCAATCTCGTACCGCGAGCTTCGTGATGCTGAAACAGGCCCCCCAACTGCGTGCCTTCAGTCGATCGTGAGCACCTCAACGTGCATACGGCAGCACGCCTCGGCGCTCGACTCTCCCTGCGGCCTTGTTGGATGACCTGCTCTGAGCATCCTGGATTGATTCTGCAACGTTCAACGAATGACACACGCTCTTGCCTTCTCGCTTCTTTTTATCGCGGCTCTCTCCGGCTGCAATCGCAGCGATGCCATCGTCGTCAGTATCCAGCTTCATCCAAGCAATACGTAATCGAACGTAGCGCCATAGAGG